>ERZ791865.347-NODE-347-length-70834-cov-20.710479_pt1 | contig 70834 bp, 60 predicted proteins | sample MGYA00509942_ERZ791865 | MGnify/ENA primary metagenome ERZ791865 (study PRJEB30046, sample SAMN00792098) | human gut metagenome | study: EMG produced TPA metagenomics assembly of the A metagenome-wide association study of gut microbiota in type 2...
TGTTTTCTTCAGCGCGGAGCCGTTCTGCTTTGTGTTTTCTTCAGCGCGGAGCCGTTCTGCTTTGTGTTTTCTTCAGCGCGGAGCCGTTCTGCTTTGTGTTTTCTTCAGCGCGGAGCCGTTCTGTTTCTGTTTTCTTCAGCGCGGAGCCGTTTCGTTCCGGGGCGAAGCGCCGGTCCCTATACCACCGAGGGTGTGTCAACGCGGATTGACACACCCTCTGTAGGATATTGCACGCCGAGGCGTATTATTTCTTAACTTTGTCGCAGATGGCCTTGAAGGCTGCGGGATGGTTCACGGCCAGCTCGGCCAGAGCCTTGCGGTTGATCTCGATACCGGCTGCGTGGATCAGACCCATGAGCTTGCTGTAGCTCAGGTCCTCCAGGCGGGCTGCGGCGTTGATACGCTGGATCCACAGGGCGCGGAAGTTGCGCTTCTTCTGCTTGCGGTCACGGTAGGCGTAGGTCAGACCCTTCTCCCAGGTGTTCTTGGCCACCGTCCACACGTTGCGACGGCTACCATAGTAACCGCGCGTCAGTTTCAATATCTTCTTTCTCTTGGCACGTGAAGCCACGTGATTTACTGATCTTGGCATCTTTTTTTCTGTTTTTGAAATCCAGCGGCTTTATTCACTCTTTATATGCTGGAGTTTCGGTTAATAAATTTTTAATACGGGGCAAGGGCGCTGCCGGCCCGGGCCCGGTGCGATCTTAACGAAGGTTCAGGAGGTCGCGTACCTGTTTGAGGTTGGCGCTTGCCACCAGGCCCGTGTGGTCCAGGTTGCGCTTGCGCTTCTTCGATTTCTTCGTCAGGATGTGGCTGTGATAAGCGTGCTTACGCTTGATCTTTCCCGTGCCGGTGAGCGCAAAGCGCTTCTTGGACGCGGCATTGGTCTTTACTTTAGGCATTTTGTTTTATTTTTAGTTGTTTTAAACCTCGGCACCGAGTGCCTACGGTCTCTAATTCGTTCAATCGGTTTTCCTGCGCGACGGGCTTGTCACTCGGCTGCGTCGGGAGTCTCCTCGCTGTCGCTCACCTCAGGCTTCGGAGCCTCGGCGGGTTTCTGGGCCTCGGGGCGTTTGTCCTTGCGGAGCTCGCCGGCCTGCTTCTCTTTCTTGGGCGCGGCTTTCAGGGGCGTGATCATGATGGTCATACGCTTGCCTTCCAGCACCGGCATCATCTCCACCTTGCCCAGCTCCTCCAGGTCGTTGGCGAAACGCAGCAACAGCACCTCGCCCTGCTCCTTGAACAGGATGGAACGGCCGCGGAAGAACACGTAGGCCTTCACTTTCGATCCTTCCTTCAGGAATCCCTGTGCATGCTTCAGCTTGAAGTTATAGTCGTGGTCGTCGGTCTGGGGTCCGAAACGGATCTCCTTCACCACCACCTTCGTAGCCTTCTGCTTCTGCTCCTTCTGGCGCTTCTTCTGCTGATAGAGGAATTTCTGGTAGTCGATCACACGGCATACAGGGGGTTCGGCCGTGGGTGAGATTTCCACGAGATCCAGCTCCTGGCTGCGTGCTATCTTCAGGGCCTGGGCTATCGGGTAGATGCCCTGCTCCACGTTATCGCCCACCAATCGGACTTCGCGTGCGCGGATGCGTTCGTTGGTCTGATACGGGTCGTTGCGACGGTCGTCGCGACCGGGTCGCTGACCGGGCCGGGGCTTCGGCCCCATGGGACGCTTCGGTCCCGTGAATAATGGTTTTTTCTCCATCAACAGGATTTTATTGTTTTGTAAACGCCGAAACCTCGTCGTTTATTATCTTAGCGAACTCTGCCACGGGCATCACGCCCAGGTCGCCCTCGCCGCGCTTGCGCACGGCCACGGTGCCGTCGGCCTGCTCCTTCTCGCCCACAACGACCATGTAGGGTATCTTCTTCATCTCGTTGTCGCGGATCTTGCGGCCCACCTTCTCGTTGCGGTCGTCCACTTCGGCGCGTACGTCCATCTCCTCGAGCTGTGCGGCTACCTTATGCGCGTAGTCGTTGTATTTCTCGGACACGGGGAGCACCACGCACTGTGTGGGTATCAGCCACAGGGGCAGGTTGCCGGCGGTGTGCTCCAGCAGCACGGCCACGAAACGCTCCATCGAGCCGAACGGCGCGCGGTGTATCATGACGGGACGGTGCTTCTGGTTGTCGGCGCCGGTGAACGTCAGGTCGAAGCGCTCGGGCAGGTTGTAGTCCACCTGGATTGTACCGAGCTGCCATTTGCGGCCGATGGCGTCGCGCACCATGAAGTCGAGCTTCGGACCGTAGAATGCGGCCTCGCCCTCCACCTGGGTGGCTTTCAGGCCCTTCTCTGCACAGGCGTCGATGATGGCCTGCTCGGCAAGGTGCCAGTTCTCGTCGCTGCCGATGTACTTGGTCTTGTTCTTCGGGTCGCGGAGCGAGATCTGAGCCTCGTAGTTCTGGAAATCAAGGGCACGGAATATGTACAGGATGATGTCCATCACTTTCAGGAACTCCTCCTTGATCTGGTCGGGCGTCACGAACAGGTGGGCGTCGTCCTGCGTGAATCCGCGCACACGTGTCAGTCCGTGCAGCTCGCCGCTCTGCTCGTAACGGTAGACGGTGCCGAACTCGGCGAATCGCAGCGGCAGGTCGCGGTATGAGCGGGGCGATGTCTTGTATATCTCGCAGTGGTGCGGGCAGTTCATCGGCTTCAGCAGATACTCCTCGCCTTCCTGGGGCGTGTGTATTGGCTGAAACGAGTCCTTGCCGTACTTGGCCCAGTGGCCGGAAGTGACGTACAGGGCCTTGTTGCCGATATGCGGGGTGATTACCTGCAGGTAACCGTACTTCTTCTGAATCTTGCGGAGGAACTGCTCCAGGCGGTCGCGCAGCGCGGCGCCCTTGGGCAGCCACAGGGGCAGGCCCTGGCCCACCATCGGAGAGAAGGCGAACAGTTCCATGTCGCGGCCCAGGATGCGGTGGTCACGCTTCTTGGCCTCCTCCAGCAGCACCAGGTATTCGTCCAGCATCTTCTTCTTGGGGAAGGTGATGCCGTACACGCGCACCAGCTGGTTGCGTGTCTCGTCGCCGCGCCAGTATGCGCCGGCCAGCGACATTATCTTGGCGGCCTTGATGGGTGCGGTGGTCGGGATGTGCGGGCCACGGCACAGGTCGGTGAAGTTGCCCTGGGTGTATGTGGTGATGTGGCCGTCCTCCAGCTCGGAGATAAGCTCGCACTTGTACTCCTCGCCGCGGTCGCCGAACATCTTCAGTGCATCCTCCTTCGATATGTCGGCACGGACTATCGGCTGCTTCTGGGCAGCCAGTTCCAGCATCTTCTTCTCGATCTTGGGGAAGTCCTCGTCGGTGATCTTGTGCTCGCCCGGATCGATGTCGTAGTAGAAACCGTTCTCGATGGCGGGACCGATACCGAACTTCACGCCGGGATACAGTTCCTGCAGCGCCTCGGCCAGCAAGTGTGCCGAACTGTGCCAGAAAGCGTGCTTGCCTTCCGGATCATCCCATTTGAACAGTTCTATACTGGCGTCTCCCTGCACCGGGCGTGCCAGGTCCCATTCCTCGCCGTTGATTTTAGCTGCCAGAACGTCGGCCGCAAAGCGCGGGCTGATGCTCTCGGCTATCTGTAACGGAGTGGTTCCCTCGGCGTACTCTCTGACGCCTCCGTCCGGAAATGTAATCTTTATCATTGATAATCAAATATATACATTGTCAATCGGGCATCTTCGCCTCGCGAAAATGCCTTTGCGCCCACAAAATTAGGAAATTATTCTCAATTTTCCAACATTTCGTCGTCATCATCGTCTTCCCAGTCAAGGAAATATGTCTCAGCGTATTGCGTGTCGTCGCGGAATTCGCTCAGCTTGCGTCCCTCGCGCTTGGTGGGGCGTCCCAGTCCCTTGCGGCGGTCGACGAATCCGGAGATGCGCGTCATCTCCAGCAATTCATACTGCGACTGGGGCGTGATATTCTCCAGGTATTCGGGCACCAGCTTGGCGCCCAGCCGGTTCTGCGCCAGCTTCAGCACGCGGAACTTATAGGTGATGGGGGGCTTCTTCACGTCTATCACGTCACCCTCCTTGATGGCGCGGCTGGGCTTGACGGCCACGCCGTTCATGGTGACGCGCCCTTTCTTGCACGCCTCCGTGGCCACGGTGCGCGTCTTGAACACGCGCATGGCCCACAGCCATTTGTCTATTCTTGTCTCTGCCATAATGCTTCGTTCCCCTTACTGAACCTTGACGCGCTGCAGCGTCAGCACTTTCTTGCCCATGGCGTTGAACAGCAGCACCTCCGTGGGCGACACGGGTCTGGCGGCGGTGGCTTCCTCCAGGGCCACTATCAGCGACGTCTCGTGGTTCATGTCGGGGCATGCCATGCGTGTCACGCCTATAGCGCTGAACGATATGGAGTTGGCTTTATCCATGTTGATGTCCATGCGGCCGTTCAGTATGTTGCAGCCGGTGTTGCCGTGCAGCTTGCCCTCGTCCACGTCTATCATTATCTTCATGTCGGGCACGTCTATCTTACGGTCGCCGATGGCGGTGACCTGCCACGTGCCGTTCAGGAAGTCGAAGTTCTGGTGCATCAGCGTCATCACCTTGCGCCCCGCCCTGTCGTAGAAGTCAAGATAATACTCCGAGCCTGACACGCCCCATGTGTAACGCACCGTCGCGCCTAAAGCCCGGTTTATCTCCGTGTCGGTCAGGCCCTCCTGCGCGCACGCCATCATGGTCGTGGCCATATTGCCGAAACTCAGCGTGGAGTCGGCGGAATTGTATTTATATGTGGCGTTCAGGGTGTTGCAGCCGTTGTTGCCGTACACGCGCTTCATGCCGGGCACAAAGCGCAGATACGGCGCCTTCTCGCCCACGGCGTCCTTGCCGTACACTTCCCGGATGCTCCAGTCGCCCTTCACCACGCCCGTCTTTATTTCTTCCGGGTTATAGGTACGGTTGTCGGCATCCGGCGATATCACCTCGCGGTCATGAGGCAGAATCGGCTCCTCGACCGTGTCCGGGCCTTGTGTTTTCGCGGATTTGTTGAAAACTCCGCAGGAGGCCATGGCCAACGCCAGCCCCGCGCATATTGCCGTAATCTGAATCTTTCTCATGGTCATATACATCTGTCATTCCCCCCAGTGCTTGCGCAGGGGATACCTGGTGGGGCGCAACAGCAGCCGCAGCGACGTGGAATAGAACAGGTAGTTCCACGTCCAGTTGGTCAGCACGCTGAGCTTGTTGCGCATTCCCAATATGGACATCAGATGGATAAACATCCACACGAGCCAGGCGAATAAGCCGTTGAAACTGAAATGCGGCAGGTCGGCCACGGCCTTGGCCTTTCCGATAGTGGCCATCGAACCCTTGTCGCGGTAGCGGAACGGTGTGCGGAACTCGCCGCGGTTCAGGTTCTTAGCCAGGTTGTTGGCCATCTGCAGGGCCGGCTGGGCCATCTGCGGGTCCCCCTTGGGGTGGTCCGGGCGCTGCATCAGGCAGATGTCGCCCACCGCAAACACCGAGCCGTCAAGTCCCTTGACGCGGTTGTACTCGTCCACCAGCACCCGGTTGCCGTGTCCCACGCATTCCTGCGGAAGACCAGGCATCGGCTCGCCGCGCACGCCCGCCGTCCATATCAGCGTCTCGTAATATTCCTTCTGTCCGTCTGCAAAGTTAACATATTTATCCGAATAATCCTTAAGAACGGTGTTCAATCGGACATTCACCATAAGTTTTTTGAGTGTTTTCAGCGCATATTCCTGCGACTGCGGCCTCATGGCGCCGAGCAGCGATCCGGTGCCTTCCACCAGGGTGATGGTGATGTCGTCCGGCTCCAGTTCGGGGTATTCCTTTTTCAGGATATACTTCTTCATCTCGCCCAGCGCGCCGGCAATCTCCACCCCGGCCGGACCGCCTCCCACCACAAGGAAAGTGAGCAGCTCGCGGCGACGTGCCTTGTCCTGACATAACGCTCCGCGCTCGAAGCGGTCCAGTATCTCGTCGCGCGTATGCGCCGCCTCGGCCACGGTCTTGATGCCGAACGTTTCCTCGGCCAGCGAGTCCATGCCGAAATAATTGTTGGTCGAGCCGGCGGCCAGTATCAGCTTGTCGTATTTTATCGTCTCGTAGCTGGTGGTCACCTCCCTGGCCGCGACGTCTATGTTCTTGACATGGCCCATGTGATAGCTCACGTTGCGGTGTTTCTTGAACTCGCGCCGGAACGGGAAGCAGATGTTGGCGCTGGTCAGTCCCGACGACGCTATCTGATAGAACAGCGGCGGAAAGCAATTGAAATTATTCCTGTCCACCAGGCATATCTCGTACCTGGAGGGGTCCAGCTTCTTGCACAATCTCAATCCGGCGAACCCGCCTCCAATTATCACAATCCTTTCCATAGCCTTGAATATATCCTTTTATACGTTTTAATATTTAAACATGACAACACGCCGTTAAGTTGACGCCTTAAGATTCTCGACGGCTCTGACGCGGTCTACGAATTTCTGACCGTCACGAACATACCATGGCTGCGAGGGCTTCACTACCTGAGCCGGAACGCCGGCTACCAGACAGTTGTCGGGCATATCCTTGTTGACTACCGCATTGGCTCCGAATGAAACATTGTCACCTACTTTCACTTTGGAAATAATTTTGACACCGGTTGAAAGATAGGGGGCGTCGCCGATTTCATGGCCGGTGCCTGTGACGCAGACTGATGTTTGCAGACATGCGAAATTTCCAAGCGAACTGGTGCGTCCCACCACTATCGTGCCATAATGCGGAATGTTCACGCCATATCCCAATGAATTCCAATCGATTGAAAATCCCAGCTTATAGCCCAGCTTACGGTATCGGAGCCGGTGATACAAGTAGAGGCAGACCCATCTCAGGGATCTGCTCCTGTTAGACGACAGATATTGCAGATGCCTCAGGGATTTAAGATAAAGCATGATATAGTCCGGAGCCGCCAGATGTTTCAGCCGGTCTTTCCACGACCAGCGGAATTTACCGTGATTCATCATCATGTCAGCGGCTATATAGAAACGCAGCTCCTTCTTCGAATGTATCTTAGCCATGTCTGTCAGCGTGTTTAGCGTATGTCAAGAGTAAACAGTCGATGAAAATTAAAAATTATTTCCGACTTGCAAAATTACAATTATTTTCCCGAACCGACATAAAAGACATAAAAAAGGTGTGAGGGAAACTCAGTTCCGCCACACCCCGGCATATATTAACCTTCAACCCTTTGTATCCTTGTATAGTTTGTATAGTTTGTATGGTTTGTAAAGTTTATAAAGTTAAAAAAGTCAAGATGATAGTGCAGTCATTCGCAAGCTGGGGTATTCCCTTAACTTTATAAACTTCTTCAACTCTTTCAACTGTAATTTCCGCATACGGACTTTACTTGTATTCGCTCAGCATGCTCTGCAGGCGCTTGCGGGCGAAGAATATGCGGCTCTTGACCGTGCCGAGGGGCAGACCCATCTTTTCGGCTATCTCGCCATACTTGTAGCCGGCAATGTACAATGAGAAGGGCACGCGGTATTCCTGACTGAAAGTGCCGATGGCCTTGGAAATCTCCTTGACGGCATACGAACCTTCGGGTGTGGTCAGTCCCGACTCCTGCGATATGTTGAGATGATACAGGTCCTCGGTGGTGTCCAATATCGTCGCGCTGCGCGTCTGGCGACGGTAATTGTTGATGAAGATGTTGCGCATGATGGTGAACACCCATCCCTTGAAGTTGACGTTGTCAACGTATTTGGACTGATTGTCCAAAACCTTGAGCGTCGTGTCTTGTACCAGATCCTGTGCGGTGTCTCGATTGGCTGTCAGACGGCAGGCGAAGTTAAACAGATTTCCCTGCAGTCCTACCTGCTTATCGCGTAATGATAAATTGTCAGCCATAGTGGATCGTTTTTAGATTATACTCCTTAAACAATGATGCAGGGCTTTTGGTTCCATATTCTTTTATTAATTGTCTGACATATCCCTATCGCTCCAAACATATCCCGATTCGCCTTTACCCGTATCCGCAATCATATTCTGATTCCCATGCCACTCACCGATTGGTTCAGGCTCAAAATTTGTTTAAAATTCACAGATTTAGTAATTTTGCAGAGATTATGATAACAGCATCAGCGAAAAAGAGAGAGAACATAGCCGAATATCTGCTGTATATGTGGCAGATCGAGGACCTGATACGCGCCTACGGGCTTGACATAGACCGCATTCAGAAGGAAATAATAGACCGTTACCAGGGACTGACCGACACGCAGCGCCGCGACATGCGCGACTGGTACGAAAGCCTGATCGACATGATGCGCCGCGAGGACGTGGCCCAGAAGGGCCACCTGCAGCTGAACCGCAATACCCTTGCCGACCTGGAGCGCCTGCACCGCCAGCTCCTGTCCGACCCTAAATTCTCGGCCTACTCCAACCAGTACTACGCCACGCTGCCCCTCATAGTCGAGCTCCGCTCCAAGGCCGGCGACAACAGGAAGGACGAAATCGAGACCCTGTTCGAAGCAATGTACGGACTGCTGATGCTGCGCATCCAGCACAAACCCGTGAGCGACGACACCCTCGCCGCCTCCAAGCAGATATCGAAATTCCTCGCCCTCCTCGCCTCATACTATAAAAAGGATTACAACAACGAGCTTTTCAATCAGGATTGACCCTATGCGAATATTAGTGACAGGAAGCAATGGCCAGCTCGGTCGGTCGCTGCGACGCGCGTTCGCCGGCGACCCCGACATCACGGCACAATTTACGGACTACGACACGCTCGACATCACCGACACCGATGCCGTGGCTGCCTATCTTGAGTCCAACCCGGCCGACATCATCATCAACTGCGCCGCATACACCGCCGTGGACCGCGCCGAAAGCGACCCGGAAGCCGCACGCCGCCTCAACGCCCTGGCTCCCGGCATCTTAGGCAAAGCCGCCTCAAAAGCCGGTGCCAGGATAATACACGTATCCACCGACTATGTGTTCAACGGCGAGAACTTCAAGCCCTGCACCGAACTGGACGAGGCCGACCCCAAAAGCGTGTACGGCCGCACCAAGCTCGAGGGAGAGTCGATGGTCAAGGCCGCAAACCATGACGCCGTCGTGATCCGCACCGCATGGCTTTACTCCGAATTCGGCAACAATTTCGTCAAGACCATGCTCCGCCTCGGTGCCGAACGAAAGGAAATCTCGGTTGTGGCCGACCAGATAGGCACACCAACATACGCACAGGACCTGGCCGATGCCATCCATGCCGTCGTCAGGAATCCCGAATGGCATCCCGGCGTGTATCATTTCACCGACGAAGGCGTCGCATCGTGGTACGACTTCGCCAAGGAGATATTCCGCCTCGCCGGCAACTCCGACGTGACCGTGCATCCCATCAACACCGCCCAGTATCCCACCGCAGCCAGCCGACCACACTATTCCGTGCTGGCCAAGGACAAGATCAAGTCCGTGTACGGCATCGACATTCCCTACTGGCGCGACTCGCTGATCAAATGTATTAACAATCTCTGATTTGCATTGACAATCTCTGATTCCCCCGAACTCATTTCATCACAATGTCTGACGAACTGACCAAAGAAATAAAGCGCCGGCGCACATTCGCCATCATCTCGCACCCCGACGCCGGCAAAACGACCCTCACCGAAAAGCTGCTGCTGTTCGGAGGCGCCATCCACGTGGCCGGAGCCGTAAAGAGCAACAAGATAAAGAAGACCGCCACCTCCGACTGGATGGAGATCGAGAAACAGCGCGGCATCTCCGTGGCCACCTCCGTGATGGGCTTCGACTACGGCGACTATAAGATCAACATCCTGGACACACCGGGCCACCAGGACTTTGCCGAGGATACATTCCGCACCCTTACGGCGGTAGATTCGGTCATCATCGTGGTTGACGTGGCCAAGGGCGTCGAGACACAGACACGCCGCCTGATGGAAGTGTGCCGAATGCGCAACACGCCCGTCATCATCTTCGTCAACAAGCTGGACCGCGAGGGCCGCGACCCGTTCGAGATTCTTGACGAGCTGGAGCAGGAACTGAAGATAGGCGTACGCCCCCTGACCTGGCCCATCAACATCGGCGCCCGCTTCAAGGGCGTGTACAACATATACGGCAAGCGCCTCGACCTGTTCACCCCCTCGAAGCAGACCGTGACCGAGCGCGTGGAGATAGACGACATCAACTCGCCCGAAATCGACGGGCGCGTGGGCGCCGACGACGCCGCCCGCCTGCGCGACGACCTGGAGCTGATAGAGGGCGTGTACCCCGACTTCGACACCGACGCCTACCTGCGCGGCGAGGTGGCGCCCGTATTCTTCGGCTCGGCGCTGAACACATTCGGCGTCAAGGAGCTGCTCGACACATTCGTTCGCATCGCCCCGGCGCCGCAGCCCATCGAGGCCGTGGAACGCACCGTGCGTCCGGAGGAAGACCAATTCTCGGGCTTCGTGTTCAAGATTCACGCCAACATGGACCCCAACCACCGCTCCAGCCTGGCCTTCGTGAAGATATGCTCCGGCAAGTTCGAGCGCAACGTGTATTACCACCACGTGCGCCAGGACAAGCAGATGCGCTTCGCCGCCCCCACGGCGTTCATGGCCCAGAAGAAAAGCGTGGTGGACGAGGCATTTCCCGGCGACATCGTCGGCATTCCCGACACCGGCAACTTCAAGATAGGCGACACGCTGACCGGCGGCGAGAACCTGCACTTCAAGGGCCTCCCCTCGTTCAGCCCCGAAATGTTCAAATACATCGAGAACGCCGACCCCATGAAGGCCAAGCAGCTGGAGAAAGGGATCAGCCAGCTGATGGACGAAGGCGTGGCGCAGATGTTCGTCAACCAGTTCAACGGCCGCAAGCTGATAGGCACCGTGGGCCAGCTGCAGTTCGAGGTGATACAGTTCCGCCTGCTGCACGAATACGGCGCGCAGTGCCGCTGGGAGCCCATCAGTCTCTACAAGGCATGCTGGATCGAGAGCGACGACCCCAAGGCCCTGGAAGCCTTCAAGCGCCGCAAGCTGCAGTACATGGCCAAGGACAAGGAAGGGCGCGACGTATTCTTAGCGGACTCCAACTATGTGCTGCAGATGGCGCAGTCCGATTTCCCAGAAATCAAGTTCCACTTCTCCTCGGAATTCTGACGCCGCACCCGCGCCGGGGAATTCCGATTTGGAGAAATGACCGATTATAACTAACTTTGCCTCATGAAGAAGACTAAAAAAATGAGTTTCTGGATGCGTCGCCGGTCGCACATCGCGCCGCTGCTGATAGGCAGCCTGGTGATCGCGCTGCTGTTCTTCAACGAAGACACCTCGTGGAAGAACAACATGAAGTACCAGGCTCAGATCAAGTCGCTTCAGGAGGAGATCAAGGCCTGCAACGACTCCGCGCAATGGTTCCGCGAGCGCCGCGAGCAACTGCTCACCGGCAACGAGGAACTGGAGCAGATAGCCCGCGAGGAATACCACATGCAGAAACCCACCGAGGACGTATATCTCCTCCGATAATGACCGTATTGCATCGGAAAATGAAAAAGGCACAAGACTCCCCCGATAAGAAACTGAAGAAGGAGCGCATACGCCGCGCCATGGAGCGCACGGCCACGTTCGGACTGCTGCTGCTGGCCATAGGGCTGGTGGCACCCTTCACCAACCTGTCGAACACCGCGCTGCTCTCCGCGTTCAAATGGATATTCGCAGCCGGATCGCTGATATATCTGCTGGCACGCATATTCGGCGGCACTGATCCGCAGGCTTCCGTGCGCCTGCGCAGGCTGCGCCGCATGGAGGTATGGGCAGGCGTGGCATTCTGCGCGGCCACGTTCTTCTGGTTCTACAACACGTCGCGTTATCCCTACATGTCGCTGGCCGTGATGCGCGACACCGTGGTGTTCACCCTTGCCGGCGCGCTGATCCAGATCATAGCCGCATGGATGATAGCCTCGCAGATGAAGAAGGAGGGCGGAAATCCGTTCGATAGGAAATGAGCCGGGACAGACGCATAATGACCGTGGACGTGGGCAACACGTCAGCCAAGCTCACCGTGATGGAGGGCCCGGACAGTGTGGTCAGCGTCACGGTGCCGGAGGTGACGCAGGGCGCCGTGACCGGAATGCTGCAGGACACCGGCGCCGAGGGCGTGATAAGCTGCTCGGTCGGTCCCGACATCAGCGGCATCCTCGCCGCCGTATGCGCAAGCCGCAACCTGCCTTACGTATCGCTTGACGCCGGCACGCCGGTGCCCGTGGAGGTCGACTACGACCGCGCGGGGTTAGGCGCCGACCGTCTCGCCGCCGCCGTGGGCGTGGCCGAACCGGACCGGTGCTGGCTGATAGCCGACGCCGGCACCGCGCTGACACTGGACATGACCCGCGGCATGACATTCGCCGGCGGCTCCATAGCCCCGGGCATGAACATGCGCTTCGAGAGCCTGCACAGCCACACGCGCCGCCTCCCCCTGGTGTCGCCCGAAGGCACCGCGCCACTGTTCGCCCGCGACACCGCACAGGCCATCCGCTCGGGCGTGATACGTGGCATGGCTTACGAGACCATGTCGGCACTCGGTCAGTTCAGGCAGTTCTGTCCCGAGGCGCGTCTGTGCGTCACCGGCGGAGACGCCCCCGTACTGAGCCGGCAACTCACCATAATGAATGTGCCGCACACCGTGTGTCATAACGCGGTGGCACGCGGACTTGTCAAAATATTCAATTACTGCGAACCGTTAAGAGAGAAATGAATAAAACCGCACGATTTATAGCAACCATGGCCGCAGTGACGGTCATGACAGGCGCGATGGCCCAGAACACCACCACGCCCTACTCCATGTATGGCTACGGCATGCTCCGCGACAACGCCACCTCCATGCAGCGCCAGATGGGTTCCGTCGGCGTGGCCATGAATTCCGGCCGGCAGGTCAACGTGATGAACCCGGCGGCATACGCGGCCACCGACTCTCTGACGTTCCTGTTCGACCTGGGCGCCGATGTCTCGATGATGTGGAGCAAGGAAGGAAGCGTCAAGGAATACGCCACCGGAGGCGGCGTGGACTACATGACCGCACAGTTCCGAATGGGAAAGCATTTCGGCGGATCCATCGGTATGCTGCCCCTCACGTCGGTGGGCTATTCGTTCGGCAACGAGATCAAGCACGGCACACTGGCCAACCAGGGTACGGGCGGCATCAACCAGCTGTACCTCGGCGTGGCCGCACAATATTTCGGAGTGTCGCTCGGAGTGAACATAGGCTATGACTTCGGCACAATCACCAACGACTTCTTCACCACCCCCACCGGCCAGAACCAGGTCAAGACCGAGCACACCATGAACGTGCGCGACTGGGACCTGCTCATCGGCGCGCAGTACACGCTGCGCCCCTCGCAATTCAGCAAGGCCGTGGTGGGCGTGACATACAAGCCCAAGAAGACACTGCTCGGCACCGCACGCGTCACCAAGCAGACCCTGGCTTCGGACAACAAGGTGGACCTGACCACAATCTCGGAGATGGGCCTGCGCAACCATTACTACACACCCAACTCCGTGGGAGCCGGCTTAAGCTACACCCACGAGAAGGCATCGCGCTGGATGGTGGAGTTCGACTACCTGTGGCAAGGCTGGAGCGACTGCAAGTACGACCCCATGTATGCCAACGGCGAGCTGATGGACAAGAACGACCTGGTGTTCCAGGGCATGAAGTTCAACGACCGCATGCGTTATGCCGTGGGCGCCGAATTCGTGCCCAAACTCCGAGGCAATTACGGCGAGCGCATCAACTACCGCATCGGCGCCTACTACTGCGACGACTACCTCAAGATAGACTCCAACAGGCTGCGCGAATACGGCGTGACATGCGGTTTCGGATTCCCCACCCCCGAGGGCAAGACCATGATCAACCTCGGCCTGGAGTGGAAGCACCGCCAGGCATCGCCGCAGACCCTGATTTCCGAAAACTACTTCAACGTCACCCTCGGAGTCAACTTCAACGAGGTGTGGTTCTTCAAGCGCAAGATCAAGTAATTCGCAACGTACTCCAAGTGAAGCGGCATCTGACAGACATGAGAATCCCGGCCTGGGCGCTGTTGGCGTTCACGGCCGCTTCCGTCATATTCCCCTCCTGCCGCGAGGAGCGCAAGATAGACATAGCGTCCCGGCTCAATCCGAAGAAGATGGCCACCATGACCACCGTCAACGTGGCGACCCTCATATCGGATTCGGGCGTCATACAGTACAAGATAGTCGCGCCGCTGTGGACGGTCTACGACCAGGTGGACACCCCCTACTGGAACTTCCCGAAGGGACTGTACCTGCAGAAGTACGACCCGTACTTCCACGTGATAGCCACCGTGGCGGCCGACTCGGCCAAATATTTCAAGAACCGGAAACTGTGGCGTCTGGACGGCAACGTGGAGCTGACCAAGGCTCCCAAAGGCCTGTTCCTGTCGCAGCAGCTGTTCTGGGACCAGGGACGGCACAAGATATACAGCGACTCGTTCATGCACATCGAGACCGAGACGCACGTGCTGGAGGGGATCGGGTTCGAAAGCAACGAGGACCTGACCTCCTACCGCGTGATACAGCCCCAGGGCATATTCCCGGTGAACCGCGCCGACTTCCGGTCCGGAGCTTCGACCGAATCCGGGCCGGTATCCACGCCCGCATCGTCCGGTCAGCCCGAAGCCGTCGAAGTTCAGGCCGGCGCGTCTAAAAAATGATAAACAAACTATGGATCTCCCTTTCAGTCTCGCCATTGTCATCACGCTGATCGCCATCGTGTTCTCCGGGCTGTTCTCGGGCACGGAGATAGCCTTCGTGCAGTCCAGCAAGGTCCGCATGGAGATAGACGCGGCGCGCGGCGGCATCATAGACCGTATCATCCACATGTTCTCGCGCCACGAGGACATGTTCATCTCCACCCTGCTGGTGGGCAACAACATGGTGCTCGTAATCTACGGCATCTCGTTTTCCGCCATCATCAACCCCTGGCTGCACCGGTGGCTCGACAACGAGGCGCTTGAACTCATCACCAATACCATCCTCTCCACGGGCATCATCCTGATCACGGGCGAGTTCCTGCCCAAGACCACGTTCCGCATCAACCCCAACTTCACCATCCGTCTGCTGGCGCTGCCGCTGTACATCATCTACCTGGTGCTGTACCCGCTGTCATGGTTCGTATCGGCCATCTCGCGCGGACTGATGAAGCTGTTCGGCATCAAGGACCGGACCGACGACAGCAGCCGCCTCACCATGGACCAGCTGGACGATTACATCCAGGATTCCATAGAGCACCGCGAGGGCGAGGAGGCCATCGAGAACGAAGTGAAGATATTCCGCAACGCCATCGACTTCAAGGACACCCAGATCAGCGACTGCATGCGTCCCCGCAACGAGATAATATCCGTGCCTCTGGAGGGCACCACACGCCGGCACCTGCTCGATGTGTTCATCTCCACGGGCTACAGCAAGGTGATAGTGTACCGTGACGACATCGACGACGTGGTGGGATACCTGCATGTGTCCGAGCTGTTCAACGGCGACAACGACTGGCGCCGCCGCCTCAAGCCCGTGCTGTTCACGCCCGAGACCATGCTGGCCAACAAGATGATGCGCCGAATGATGAACCAGAAACGTTCCATGGCCATCGTGGTGGACGAATTCGGAGGCACCGCCGGACTCATCACCCTTGAGGACATTGTGGAGGAGATATTCGGCGAAATCGAGGACGAACACGACAAGGAACGTCTCGAAGCCCGCGAGACCGAACCCGGCGTCTACGAATTTTCCGGACGCGTGGAGGTGAGCCAGGCCAACGAGATGTTCGGACTCGACATCAAGGAGAGCGAGGACTATCACACCCTGGCCGGCTGCATCATGTTCAATTTAGGCGCCCTGCCCGCCGAAGGCGAGGCTGTGACCGTGGGACACCTGCTGTTCACCGTCCTGAAGATGTCTACCACCAAGATTGAGCTGATCAGGGTGCAGCATATCGACCCGCAGCAATAACCCCGGACGGCATGGCCCCGTATCCGCAATGTGGTTGGTGCATTATATCGTACTTCTTTTATTTAATTTATAAATTTTATTAAAATAATTTGTTTTAATCAAAATTTGCTTTAACTTCGCCACGTGAAAAGGAACACATATCATTTGTAGCAGAGAGAAAATCTTAATTAAACTATAAACACACAACCACAACCAACACTCTACCTAATTTAATTTAATCTAATTTAATGAACAGAAGCAACACCTTCAAATCCTCCATAATTGGGATGCAAGGAGACCTGATGTCGTTCGCGCTGAAACTGACCACTAACCGGGAAGAAGCGAATGATCTGGTACAGGACACCTGCTTCAAGGCCCTCGACAACGAATCGAAGTATGTCGACAACGCCAACTTCCGAGGCTGGATGCTGACCATCATGCGCAACATCTTCATCAACAATTATCGTCGCAGCGCACGCGAGAACACCATCGTGGACACGACCGAAGACCTCTACTATCTCAGTCAGCCGCAGGATGCAGGCTACGAAACGCCGGAAGGTGCATTCGCAGCCAACGAAATCTCTACGATTCTCGCAGGGTTCCCCGCGGATTACCGTCAGCCTTTCTCGATGTATGTGGCAGGGTACAAGTATGAGGAGATTGCCTCGGCCCTCAAGATGCCCTTGGGCACCGTCAAAAGCCGCATATTCTTCACCCGCAAGCGACTGCGCGAAATCCTGAAGGACTACCGCTGATCCTCCCCACAGCTATAGACACTATTGACGAAACATACTTCCTTAATCTCGGCAGCACTTTCGGCTTTACAGTAGGCAGTTTATCAGACGTCTCAAAAAGGTGTGTCAGACATCCGTTTCTGACGCACCTTTTCATTTTGGCGCCAGGGCATCGTTACCCTTGGCGCCAGGGCATCGTTATCCCGCTAACTTTGACGGCCTCCGGATTGTTAATATTTCAGACAGTGCCCACAGGCACAATCCCCAAAACACTCCTGCTATGGCCACTCCTCCCACTCCTCCCTCCTCTCCCAATACTCCCACTCCTCCCAATACTCCCACCTCTCCCAACACCCCCGACCTCCGGCCCGCTCAGCCCGACCCCGACTCATAAGATAATTGTATATATGATAGTTTAAAGCCACCTTCTTTTGGTGCAGTCTGTCTGTTTGGGTCATAACCTTTATTCTATCCGAAAATCCGATTCCAATCCCTGTATGTGCGATAACGGGTATAATCATGTGTATATCATTAGCCAAAATATTGGAACAGCGGGAATGGCAATTCCTTGACCATCTGAGTGGAGCCAATTTCATGATTTTTCTGATTTCCTGGTACATCAATGTATCTACTCAACAAATATTGTCACATTTTCTGACTCTGCCGTAGTGGGTGCACACCTCCCTGTCCTTGATATGCGGTATATATGTCCTCTGGTTGGGATATAAATATCTTGAAAAGCATCAGCACAGTCGCTGGTGTAAGATTACTTCATACTTACTCGGACAATCATTTAAAAAGAAATAGAGGCTGATTTTCGCTGAAATTTTGCAATTTGGGAAATTATTTGTAATTTTGCAGACGCATCAGGCCTATGCCACCGCAATAATGCAGTAACACAAGGTCACCTGCCGCAATAGCTCAGTTGGTAGAGCATTTCATTCGTAACGAAAAGGTCGTGGGTTCGAGTCCCACTCGCGGCTCCTACAAACCTCTTCAGCTCGGGGCTGAGGAGGTTTTTTCATTTCATCCCGTTTCCGGACAATACCCGACATCAAGTCATGAAGGAACTTTTTTTATTTCTAAAGAAATACGCCACCCCGTACAAGGCCAACATACTGCTCAGCATCCTGTTCAACCTGCTGACGGCTTTCTTCACACTGTTCTCCTTCGCGTTCATCATCCCGATACTGCAGATGCTGTTCGGCATCAGCACCACCCAGTACTTCTACATGGAAATCGGTTCCGCATCGTTCAAGGACGTGGTGGTCAACAACTTCTACTACTACGTCGCCGAAATGATAGCGAATTACGGCCCGTCGGCCACACTGGCCTGTCTGGGCCTGATACTGGTGGTGATGACCCTGCTGAAAGTACTGACGGCCTATTTCTCGGAATATTTCACCATCCCGATGCAGAACGGCGTGGTGCGCGACATCAGGCGACAGATGTACGACAAGATCGTTTCGCTGCCGGTAGGCTTCTTCACCAACGAGCGAAAGGGCGACATCATGGCGCGCCTGTCGGGCGACGTGCAGGAGGTGCAGAATTCCGTGATGGCGTCGCTGTTCTCCCTGGTGAAATATCCCGTCATGATCATAGCATGTCTGGGGATGATGGTGTTCATCAGCTGGAAACTCACAGTCTTTGTGTTCATAATGCTGCCCATAATGGGGTCGCTGATGGGAGCCGTGGGCAAGAAGCTGAAGGCCAAGTCGCTGGCCGCACAGCAGAAATGGGGCGACATCCTGTCCAGCGCCGAGGAGACCATCGGCGGACTCCGCGTCATCAAGGCTTTCAACGCCGAGGGGTTCATGGAGCGTCATTTCGCTTCGGAGACCGAGCAGTTCTATAAGATAAACAACGCCGTGGGACGCCGCACAGCCCTGGCCCACCCCATGAGCGAATTCCTGGGCACCACGGCCGTGGCCATCATCCTATGGTTCGGCGGCTCGCTGATCCTGTCGGGCAATTCCGACATAGACGCCGCCGGGTTCATCTATTACATGGTGATGTTCTATTCCATCATCAACCCGGCCAAGGAGCTGAGCAAGGTGTCGTACACCATCCGCAAGGGTATGGGAGCCAAGGAACGCATCGACAAGATCCTGGACGCTCAGAATCCCATTCAGGATCCCGAATCGCCGCGCGAACTCACCAACGGCAACGCCCCCGTGGGAGTGCGCTTCGAGGACGTGACCTTCCGCTATTCCGACGACCCCGACTCGCGCGACGTGCTGAAGGACGTCAACCTTGACGTCAAGGCCGGCCAGACCGTGGCGATTGTAGGAGAATCCGGTTCGGGCAAGTCCACGCTGGTCGACCTGATACCGCGACTGTGGGATGTGGAGCACGGACACGTCAAGGTGGACGGCATCGACGTCAAGGACCTGCGCGTGCACGACCTGCGCGGCCTGATGGGCAACGTGAACCAGGAGGCCATACTGTTCAACGACACCATATTCAACAACATCGCGTTCGGCTGCGACACGGCCACACAGCAGCAGGTGGAGGAAGCCGCCCGCGTGGCCAACGCCCACGACTTCATCATGGAGACCGAGCACGGCTACCAGACCATGATAGGCGACCGCGGATGCCGCCTGTCCGGAGGCCAGCGCCAGCGCATATCCATAGCGCGCGCCATCCTGAAGAACCCCGCCGTCCTGATTCTCGACGAGGCCACATCGGCCCTCGACACCGAATCCGAACGACTGGTGCAGGAAGCCCTCGAAGCCCTGATGAAAGGACGCACCACCATCGTCATAGCCCACCGGCTCTCCACCATCGTCAACGCCGACCGCATCTGTGTGCTGCACCGCGGCGAGATTGTGGAAAGCGGCACCCACGACGAGCTGATAGCCCTCGGAGGCCACTACAAGCGCCTGGTGGACATGCAGCACCTGTAACGCTCCGTAAGAATGACAGAACTCATGCCCGACGACTCATTTCGCCAGGCATTTTCACATAGAGCAAAGTCATAAATTAACACTTTATTTGCAATTAGTTGCGCAATAATATCAAAGCGATGACAAGAGTTGCAATGCGCTTCTTTTTTTTATAATTTAGCGTTCGGGATTGCGTTCGTTATGAACCGGTCCATAAAGACTGACGATAACACACTTTTCAATCATGAACTCTAAATTCATAAAAGGGATACTGGCTACCGCCCTCGTAACGGGAGCTTCACTGGGAATGAATGCGCAGGATTGCGGCACAAACGCGTGCTGTCAGAATCAGACGCCTGCCGCCCGGCTGATATATAAGCTGAACAGCCTGACCAAAGCGGGTAAGACGGCGTTCGGCCATCACGACGACACGGCCTACGGCCACGAGTGGACCGGCGTCAAATTCGCTCCGGGCACCGCCGGCCGCAGCGACGTCAAGGACGTGTCGGGATATTACCCCGGCGTCATGTCGTGGGACCTGGGCGGTCTGGAACTTCAGGACACGGTGAACCTTGACGGAGTGCCTTTCAGCCTGATACTGCGCGAGGCCCGCGCCCAGAACGCCCGCGGGGGCGTCAACACCTTCAGCTGGCACCTGCGCAACCAGGTGACCGGCGGCGACAGCTGGGACGTGTCGGACAAGCAGGCCGTGCACAAGATGCGCACCGATCCCGGACAATTGGCCAGGTATCAAGAGACCGTGCGCCTCGTGGCCCGTTACCTGAAGCAGATGACCGACGAGAACGGCCGTCCGTTCGGCGTCATATTCCGTCCGTGGCACGAGCAGACGGGTTCGTGGTTCTTCTGGGGCGGCGAGAACAGCTCGCCCGAGGACTACAAGTTCCTGTGGACCGAGATGCGCCGCATATTCGACGAGGAGAACGTCAACAACGTGGTGTGGGCGTTCAGCCCCGACCGCGTCAAGAGCGAGGAACAGTATATGCTGACTTATCCCGGCGATGAATACGTTGACATTTTAGGCACGGACGTGTACCAGTTTGCCGGCGAGGGCGGCGACGCAACATATCGTCAGGATGCCGGCCGGTCGCTCGGTATCATGACCTCTCTGGCACGCAAACACAACAAGATTCCGGCATTCACCGAGACCGGCCTGGAGGGCATATCCGATCCCAAATGGTACACCGGCCAGCTGCTTCCGCTGCTTAAGGCCAACCCCGTGGCATACGTTGTGGTATGGCGCAACGCCGAGGACAACAAGAAGCACTACTACACTCCCTTCAAGGGCCATCCGGCAACAGACGACTTCAAGGCATTTACCGAGGACGACCTCATCATCATGGCAGGCAAGCCCATAGGCATAAAGGCCAAGGCCAAAAGCGGCGCTCGCGTCAAGAAGGCTCCCAACGCAAAGCCCGTACGCAGATAAGCTTTCACCAAACACGGATAATAAAACTATAACCGAGGATAATTTCTCATATAACATACGATAATTTCTCATCTGATGACAACATTCGAACGCCGCAAGGCACTGATAGAGACACGATACGCAGAACTGGTGACCCGTGCCAACATTCCGTTGGAGGGCAACGGCATCTACACCCGCTACGCTCATCCCGTGATCACAGCCGACATGGTGCCCCCGTTCTGGAAATACGACTATGATCCCGAACGCAACCCCTACTTCATGGAGCGCATCGGCGTGAACGCCACGCTGAACTCCGGTGCGATGAAAATCGACGGCAAATACGTGCTGGTGGTACGTGTCGAAGGTATGGACCGCAAGTCGTTCTTCGCCGTGGCCGAAAGCCCCAACGGCATCGACAATTTCCGTTTCCGCGAGCGTCCCATCACCATGCCCGACATCGACGGCAACCCCACCACCAACATCTACGACATGCGCCTTACGCAGCATGAGGACGGCTGGATCTACGGTCTGTTCTGCGCCGAGCGTCACGACGACGCGCAGCCCGGCGACCTGAGCGCGGCCACGGCAGCCTGCGGCATCGCCCGCACCAAGGACCTGGTGACCTGGGAACGCCTGCCCGACCTGAAGTGCGCCAGCCAGCAGCGCAACGTAGTGCTCCATCCCGAATTCGTCGACAGCAAGTATGCCCTATACACCCGCCCGCAGGACGGATTCATCGACACGGGCAGCGGCGGCGGCATCGGCTGGGGACTCGTCGAGGACATGACCAACGCGGTGCTCGGTCCCGAAACCATCATCGACCCCCGCTATTACCACACCATCAAGGAGGTGAAGAACGGCGAGGGTCCCCACCCCATCAAGACACCTAAGGGATGGCTGCACCTGGCCCACGGCGTGCGCGCCTGCGCTTCCGGACTCCGCTACGTGCTGTATATGTACATGACCAGCCTGGAGAAGCCCTGGGAGAAGATAGCCAGCCCCGGCGGATACTTCATGGCTCCGGTGGGCGAGGAATACATCGGCGACGTGATGAACGTGGTGTTCTCCAACGGCTGGATCGCCGACGAGGACGGCAAGGTGTTCATCTACTACGCCAGCTCCGACACCCGCATGCACGTGGCCACATCCACGATCGACCAGCTCGTGGACTACTGCTTCAACACTCCGCAGGACGGCCTGTTCACCGGCAAGTCCGTTGAGGCCATCAACCGTCTGATAGACGGCAATCTTCCTTTCCTGAAATAAAATCATTCACACCGGACGCATCCATGAATTTTCATGGGTGCGTCCAATCATATCTTAAAAAACCACCATGGCTCTATTGAAAGAGAAAATAGGATACGGTTTCGGCGACATGGCGTCGTCGATGTTCTGGAAGGTGTTCAGCTACTACCTTCCCTTCTTTTATTCCAACGTGTTCGGACTATCGCTGGTGGACGCCGCCTTCCTGGTGCTGATCACGCGCATCTGGGACGCCGTGTCCGACCCGATGATGGGCATCATTGCCGACCGCACCCACACGCGCTGGGGCAAGTACCGCCCCTATCTGCTCTGGATCGCGGCTCCGTTCTCCATCTGCGGCATCCTGCTGTTCACCACTCCCGACTGGGGATATGCCGCCAAACTGGTCTGGGCTTACGTCACATACATCCTGATGATGACCGTGTACACGGGCATCAACGTGCCTTACGGCGCGATGCTGGGCGTGATAACGGATAATCCCAAACAGAAAACCGTATTCTCCTCCTTCCGCATGTTCTTCGCCTACGGCGGTTCGTTCATCGCGCTGGCGCTGTGGCAACCGCTGGTAGACCTGTTCAGCGAGCGCGGCTACAGCCTGCAGAGCTCGTGGCAGGGAGCCATGATAGTGATTGCGATATGCTGCTTCGTGCTGTTCATCTGCTGCTTCGCCCTGACCCGCGAGAAGATCAAGACCGTCTCCACCGCTTCGGTGGGCAAGGACTTCAAGAGCCTGATACATAACAATCCGTGGTGGCTGCTGATAGGCGCGGCCCTCTGCTTCAACCTGTTCAACACCATCCGCGGCGCTTCGGTGGCATACTTCTTCGCCGACGTCATAGGCGCCGACACCAACATCATGCTGTTCGGACTCAGCGTCATGTTCTATGCCGGCCTGTTCCTCAGCATCGGCGAGATCGCCAACATGGTGGGCGTGGCGCTGTGTGTGCCCATCGCCAACCGGCTGGGCAAGAAGACCACATTCATGCTCGTGAACATGACGCTGATAGTGCTGAGCGTTGGCTTCTTCTTCCTGCCGCTCAGCAACGCCGGCTACTGGCTGATGCTGCTGTTCCAGATTCTGATCTCGACACTGACGGGCATCATGTCGCCGCTGGTATGGTCCATGTACGCCGACGTCAGCGACTACGCCGAGCTGAAGTTCAAGACGGCCTCCACCGGCCTGATCTTCTCCTCCAGCTCCATGGCCATGAAGTTCGGCGGCGCCATCGGCGGCGCCGCGGTGATGTGGCTGCTTGACGGATTCGGATACATAGTCCGCTCCACCGACCAGGCCAACGCCGTCATCGCACAGCCTGACTCGGCCATCTCCTGTCTGTGGTGGCTCATGAGCTTCATCCCCGCCATCGTGGCTGCATTGGCCGTGGTGATAGTCTACTTCTATCCCCTCACCACCAAGCGCGTGGACGACATCGTAAGCCAGCTGGCACTGCAGCGCGGCATAGCCGCTCCCAAGGATATTCCAGCAGTGGACGAGGCCACGGACTTCGCCAACACCATCTGATTTCCATACAATAATATGACAAAACAGGAATTCGTGGCCGAGCTGCGCGACACGCTCGACAACAACATACTGAATTATTGGATTGACAAGATGACTGACCCTCGCGGCGGCTATTACGGCCGTCGCGACGGTCACGACCGTCTGCATCCCGACGCCGAGAAAGGCGCCATCCTGAACGGCCGCATACTCTGGACCTTCTCTACGGCCTACCGTCTGACCAAGGACGAACGTTACGCCGAGGCCGCACTCCGCGCCCGAGACTATATCGCACAGCATTTCATTGATCCGGAATACGGCGGCGTGTACTGGAGCGTCACTGCCGAAGGCGAACCCCTCGACACGAAAAAGCAATACTATGCCATAGCGTTCGTGATTTACGGACTGGCCGAGCATTACCGCGCCACCGGCGACGAGGCATCGCTGGAGATGGCCGGGAGGCTGTTCCACGACATCGAGAACCATAGCCTGGACCGCGAAAAAGGTGGATATATCGAGGCTTCGCAACGCGACTGGTCGCCCATCGCCGACATGCGTCTGAGTGAGAAGGACGCCAACGCGTCGAAGACCATGAACACCCATCTGCACATCATGGAGGGCTATACGGCGTTGCTGCGTGTATGGCGCGACCCCGCGGTGCTTGACGCCACCAAGCGTTGTCTGCGCATATTCCTCGACACCATCCTCGACCCGGAAACGCACCACCTGGGACTGTTCTTCAACGACGACTGGCAGCGTCAGGACGGCATAATCAGCTATGGCCACGACATCGAAGGCAGCTGGCTGATGCTGGAGACCGCCGAGGTAATAGGCGACCCGGCGCTGTACGAGGAAACACTGGACAAGACGTATCACTTAGCACACGCGGCCCTGGAGGGACGCACCGTGGACGGAGCGTTGCTCTACGAGCGTCACGAGTCGGGCGCATACGACAACGACCGCCACTGGTGGGTGCAGGCCGAGACCGTGCTGGGCCAGATATATCTGGCACGCTTTCACGGCGAGGACGCCCAGATGGAACGCGCCATGGAGACCTGGGACTATATCAAGAACCACCTGATAGACCGCGAGCAGGGCGAATGGTACTGGAGCTGCCGTAACGAAGAAGGCCGGCAGACGGTCAATCTTGACGACGACCATGCCGGCTTCTGGAAATGTCCGTATCACAACGGGCGTATGTGCGTGGAGGCTATCGAGCGCGTCAGCGAGACACTATGATGCGGAAATCCGGCACCTGTTTCGTCACATCCCTGACTGCATATACTCCCTGAGGCACCGGCTGACCGTCGGAATCACATACATTCCATATAGTCTGCCCGTTGTCAACAGCGGGCAGTTGCTTTATGTGTCTGCCCCCTGCGTCTGTCACGGCAAGCACCGTCTGCGCCGGAAGGTTGACGAATTTCACGTTGCCCCTGTATTCGGGAAGCACATTCACGGGGTATGCCATGGGTGTGCCGGTTCCTGCGGCCCCGGCCTGAACCAGATCGGGCTTGACGGAATGCAGGCCCATGTCCGTGCCTATCATCAGTTCGTTGCCATCCGGATCCCAGCACAGTCCGTCCACCTGATTGGACAGCATCGGCGAATTGGTCATATCGTAATGGGCCATCACCTTCCTGCGGTCCGCCGATATGCCGTACACGCCACTGTTACACGTGCCGACCCACATACGGTTATATTCGTCAAAAGCAATGCTGTATACGAAATCAGACATGACCGCCGGCTCCCGGCTCCCGTCCGCGTATACGGCCTTAAACTCCGTTCCTTCTATGATTCCGTCCTTAACCGGCTTGGTAAGGTCCACCGACATAAGTTTGCCGTCGAACGACAGCCATACGTTTCCGGTGACCGGATCCTCGGCGACCGCCATGATGTATTCCTTGTGGTAGAGAAGGCCGTCCGGCGTCTTGATCTGATATATCATATCCGCCTTATCGTCCGAGGCATCTTCAAGAGTGCCGTTATGGTCGCACACCACGATGCCCTGTCTGCCCCAGTTATTGGATATGACTACAATCTTGTTTTTGTTTTTGGGATGTTTCAGGGCTGCGCCGCCCCCACCGCGCAAAGTCAGAGTGGATTGAAGATCCGGCAGCGGGAAAGTCAGATACTTCCATTTCCCCGCTTTGGATATATCCTGAGCCGTCATGGCCTCGTTGCGGCTTTCGGGTGTCCAATACATCAGGTCGATCCGGGGGCCCTCCCCCTTGTAGTCCAGGACATCCATCATACATACCCAGATGACGTTGTCGGCATCCGCTCCGATGATACGTGTCCATGAATACCGGGCGCCATCCTTTGTCTCGAAATTTTCCATGTACCCGGGAAAATCCTTATATCCGTCCCGCGCGTCCGTGAATCTCAATATCTGCCCCTCTATATCGGTCATATTCATGGCGATTATACCGGCGTCTATCGATGATACCACAGCATATTCAGGGTGCAGCGGATCAATTATAAACCCCGTCAGATGGGCCGAAGGATAGGGATAAGAACGCTGGTTGTTGAATTTCGCGGTCAGGGTGCTGTTTCCGTTCAGACTGCGCGGAGTGCCGTATATGGGCGAATAGTTAGTCCATGTTCCCCCTTTATAACCGCTCAGCAACATCGGATTGAGTCCGTACACGCGTGTGTAATGCCGCGGGGTGGAGTTCCGGTTCATCACCGTCACTCCCGTTACAGGCGAATACTCCATGTGGGTCAATTCCATTCCGACGGGACCGTGCCATTGTATCATGGCGCCCGGCTGACTCCATGTGCCGTTGGACGTCGAGACCGCACGGCTATAGAATCCCTTACGCCTTTCGTAAAACCAGAAATCGTCGAAGTCCTGGGTCCCCACGTATCGCGGCGTCGACACGGGGAACTTGTAGCTTGCCAACGACTGACCCGAAGCCGAACCCATAGGCACGAAATAAGCCGTGGTCGACGAGAAAGCCAGATAGCCGTTCGCGGCCGGAATGAAATTGTTTTCGTACTGGTTGGCCACGATATGCTTCAGGCACGGCATTGTGCTGCTTTCCCATATACTTGCCGTGCCGGTACACAGCTGGTTGGAGAATGTGGCGTCCGTCACCCTGGTCTCGGCGGTCATGTTGCCGTTTTTCCATGTCACGACACTCAGCTTCGACCCGTCTATCAATGTGGCGAACGATGTGGCCGAAAGCGGCAGAATGCGGTTGGCCGACGTCACGTTCAGCTCCGTGTGTTTCCTGAACGATTCTATTCTCGTCCTGTCGCCTGACTCGGGGGCGTCGTAAAACGCATCGCCCACAATGGCCACCACATTGTCGCCCACCAGACAGATGGATTCTACCGGGCTGTCGACGTACACACTCTCCTTCACCTCGAACGTGGCGCCGTCAATCCTGACATATCCCCTGTCCATGGCAATCCAGGCATCGTCGTTCAGGTCAAAACTGACAGTGCCCGCCTGTCCCATCTTGGACATCGCCGGGCTCCGGAGCTCCTTGATGGAATGCATCGTGCCGGAATCCTCCAGCACGTCGATGCCTCCGTCGCCGTAACATATCCACAGGGTGCCGGTGCGGGGATTGTAATTCAACACACGCACGTCATTGCCCGTGGGTCTGTATGTGTCGAAAAGGCCACGCACGCCTTGGCCGGGATTCTGTTTGTCGATATACAGCACCGTGCCGCGTGGTGTCTGAAACATCTTGTAATACGTATCGTTGTGGTAGAAAGCCTGGTGCGCGAACACGTACACGTAACGGTTGCCCTCTATTATCTTGCTGATCTGGCCGTCGAACGCGGTATGCGTCCTCCATGTCGCGTCCGATTGCGCCGCGACATCCTCGGTCTGCGCCTGTACGCTCATGGTCGTACCGCACGCCACGAGGGCCGCGAGAGCCAGTAATATACTTATGCTTCTGTTCATTATGTTATTTAAACGTGGTTTTCACCATAAAATTACGCCTTTTCCGCACGTTGCGCACCGTGTGTGTGTCTTTGCGGGGCGACGCAGCCCGATTCGCGGGCGATTTTTAGCTTTCGGGATGGAATATTGACAATTTTTTTGTAATTTTGTCCCCATTATGGCCCGGATGGAAAACATTGTAAAGCGTTTGGCTCCCGAACTTGAAGCGATGAACAGCATCATTGCCGATTCGTTGCATACCCCCAACCGTATGATGAACGGCATCGTGGACCATTACCTGGAGGTGAAAGGGAAGCAGATACGCCCCATGCTGGTGATTCTGGCCGCCAAGATGTTCGGCCGTGTCAGCGACGAGGTGCTGTATGCAGGAGCGTCGCTGGAGATGCTGCACAACGCCTCCCTGATTCATGACGACATCGTGGACGAGACATTCATGCGCCGCGGCCGCGACACCATCAACGCCTCGTGGGGCAACCACATCGCCGTCCTGGTGGGCGACTATTTCGTCTCCAACGCCCTGTCCGTGGGACTCCGCAGCGGCAGCGTCAAGGTCGTGTCGGCCCTCTGCGCCTTGGGCCAGGAACTATCGCTGGGCGAGATAGACCAAATCACCACCGCACGCGAGCACAGCTTCGACACCGACAGCTATTTCACCGTAATACGCCAGAAAACGGCCTCGCTGTTCTGCAGCTGCGTCAACGTCGGACTGGACGTAAGCCACGCACCGGAACAATACGTCGCTCCGATGGGCCGATACGCCGAACTGCTCGGCCTCTGCTTTCAGATCAAGGACGACATCTTCGACTATTTCCCCAACCCGCAGATAGGCAAACCCACCGGCAACGACCTGCGCGAAGGCAAGGTGACGCTTCCGCTGCTCTACGCCCTGCAGAACGCTCCGCAGGAGGAATCCGACCGCATGAAAGACCTGATTCGACGCGGCGACCTGACTGCCGCCGAAATAGAATCACTCGTAGAGTTTGCCAAAGTGCACGGCGGCATCGACGACGCCTTCGCCGAGATGCGCCGGATGCAGAAGGAAGCCGACGAGATCATCGCGCCCCTCCCCGACTCGGAAAGCAAGGAATCGTTCCGCGAGATTTTCGACTACATCATCAGCCGCGACCGCTAAGACCTCGTCACTCGTAACTTATCACTTTGACCTCATACCCATCATGCCTCTGTTGCCGTTCATGATTCCCGACATAGCCGAAGCCGGCTGCGACGAGGCCGGACGCGGATGCCTGTGCGGGCCCGTCAGTTGCGCGGCCGTGATACTTCCGCCTGATTTCGAGGACCCCGGCCTGAACGACTCCAAGCAGCTCGACGCTGTCGAGCGACAGCGACTGCGCGCCATCATCGAGGAGCAGGCCCTGGCATGGGCCGTGTACATGGTGCCGCACGACGAGATTGACCGCATCAACATACTGAACGCCTCCATCTTCGGAATGCACCGCGCCCTTGACGCCCTCAAGGTGCGCCCGGCACATATCATAGTCGACGGCAACAAATTCAAGCCCTATCTCGACCCCGTCACAATGATGGACATACCGGCCCACACCGTGGTTAAGGGTGACGGCAAATACCTCAGCATCGCCGCCGCCTCGATTTTGGCCAAGACTCACCGCGACGACCTGATGACCGAGCTGTCCGCGCAATACCCCGGCTACGGCTGGGAGCGCAACATGGGCTACCCCACCGCCGAGCACAAGGCCGCCATCCTCCGCCTCGGCCTCACCCCCATCCACCGCCTCACCTTCAAGGGCTGCAAAAGCTAAAACTTTTATTTTAAGGCAAGTCCGATTGCCATATCCCGGATTTTTATTAACTTTGCGTAAATAGCAACGTAAAAATCTGAATATGGCCGAAACAGGTTAGGCCAAAGGTAGCAATGCCTCTAAAACAATCATATTCTGAAACTCCCATGCAGTCGTTGCAAGCTCGGCAATCTTTCGGATTACTGCTACCGGAGTTTAATATTTAACAATGGTAACGAGTTCACAACAGAAACAGGAACTTTTCAAAGCGATATGGGCTACAGCCGAGGACTTGCGCAATTCGGTTGATGGCTGGGATTTCAAAAGCTATGTGCTTGGCATCCTGTTCTATCGCTTTATTTCCGAGAATATAACCAACTACATCAACCAGATGCAGAGGGCAGCAGGCGATACCGGTTTTGATTATGCCGAATTCTCTGATGAGGAAGCCGCCGGAGCGAAGGATGACCTTGTGCGCGAAAAGGGTTTTTTCATCCTGCCCTCGCAACTGTTCTGCAATATTCGCAAGCGTGCAAAGAATGACCCTAACCTCAATGTGACGCTTGACAACATTTTCAAGGCAATAGAGGCTTCTGCAATAGGAACAGAAAGCGAACCAGACCTGAAAGGTCTTTTTGCCGACATCGATGTAAATTCCAACAAACTCGGAGGCACTGTCGAGAAACGCAATGAGCAGCTCACCAAGATACTTAACAACATCGGCAACATCGACCTCAAAGGAGAGTATGCCGAAAATCAGATTGACCTTTTCGGTGATGCATACGAGTTCCTTATGAGCATGTATGCCTCAAATGCCGGTAAGAGTGGCGGAGAATACTATACCCCGCAGGAAGTAAGCGAACTTCTTGCCCGTATTGTGTGCCACAACCGCGAATATGTCAACAAGGTATATGACCCTGCCTGCGGTTCCGGCTCTCTGCTGCTGAAATTCGCAAAGGTACTCGGCAAGGAGAATGTCAAGAAGGGATTTTTCGGTCAGGAGCTGAATATAACCACGTTCAACCTCTGCCGCATCAACATGTTCCTCCATGACATCAACTATGCCCACTTCGACATTCAAAATGGCGATACACTTCTTGAACCGGCGCATTGGGATGACGAGCCGTTTGACGCAATAGTCAGCAATCCTCCATATTCCACAAAATGGATCGGCGATGATAACCCGTTGCTTATCAATGACCCCCGTTTCGCTCCTGCAGGTGTTCTTGCCCCCAAGAGCAAGAGTGACCTTGCATTTACCATGCACATGCTTCATTGGCTATCAACAGAGGGTACTGCGGCAATCGTAGAGTTCCCGGGCGTCCTCTACCGCAGCGGCAAGGAACAGAAAATCAGGCAGTACCTCGTTGACAACAACTATGTAGATACAGTCATTCAGTTGCCACCCAACTTATTCTTTGGAGTAACGATTGCTACATGTATTATAGTTCTCAAGAAGTCAAAGCGCGAAAACAAGACTTTGTTTATCGACGCTTCGAATCTATTTGTGCACGAGGGCAACAAGAACAAACTATCGCCCGAAAACATCGAGGCCATTGTTAATGAATATGCCGATCGTAAAGTAGTTCCACACTTCTCGGCAGTCATCGACAACAAAAGAATCGCCGAGAACGGCTACAACCTCTCGGTAAGCAGCTATGTCGAAGCAGAGGATACGCGTCCACAGACCGACATCAAGGAGCTGAATGCCCGCATTGCCCGCATAGTCGAGCATGAGAACAGACTCCGCGCCGAAATCGATGCCATAATCGTTGACCTCGAAACACAAATGTCATGAATATCCTACCTTTCCAAGCCGTAAAAGATAAAATCGTCACAGTCGGCGAACAGTCTGTAATCCTTGATTTCAATGTTGCCGAATTATACGGTGTCAAGACTAAAGAAATCAATCAGGCTGTAAAGAACAATCCTGAAAAATTCCCTGAAGGGTACGTTTTTGAGCTTGATAATAAGCAGATTGCAGATTTGCGGTCAAAAAATTTGACCGCAAACAGCAAAAGTCGTGTTGCACCAAAAGCATTTACGGAGAAAGGACTGTATATGCTTGCCACTATCCTGAAGGGAGAAGTTGCAACTTCAACCACAATTTCAATAATTGAGGCATTTGCAAAACTGCGAGAACTTTCTCGTACGATAGGTGAACTGTCGGCTAATCCTGGTCAATATGAACAACGCTCGCTGATGCAGAAAAGCGGAGAAATCATGGCAGACCTTTTCGGTGAAGATATGCAGACAAGCGAAACAGAAACCGAAATTGAGCTGAATTTCGCAGTTCTGAAACTCAAACACACCATCAAACGAAAGGGAAAATGAGTAAACTACAAGAACTGATACAAGCACTTTGCCCCGACGGTGTGCCGCATCTTCCTATTAAGGAGATCGCTTCATGTTATGCAGGCGCCACTCCCAAAACTACCGTTAAAGAATATTGGGATAGCGGTAATATCCCATGGATGAGTTCTGGCGAAGTTAACAAACAGATAATTACTGAAACAGAAAACTTCATCACGCAAGCTGGCTTCGATAGTTGTAGTACTAAAATGGTACCCGCAAATAGCGTTGTAATAGCACTTGCCGGACAAGGAAAGACTCGGGGACTCGTTGCATTGACGAAAATTGACCTTTGCACAAATCAATCTCTTTGCGCTATTGTTCCAAATGCACAAATGAATAGTAGCTTCTTATATCATTTTCTTGGTTCACAGTACCAAAAACTCCGTACTGTTTCTTCTGGTGACGGCACGAGGGGTGGTCTGAATCTTCAAATGATAAATTCCTATGTTGTCCCAGTTCCTCCAATCGAGGTTCAAGATGAGATTGTCCGGATTCTCGACACGTTCAGTGCGCACGCAGCGGAGCTGCAAGCGGAGCTGCAAGCGCGTAAGGAACAATATGAATATTATCGTAATCTCTTACTCACCTTCAATCCCTCCGCCTGCGGCTGCGGGACCGATGGTGAGCAAGAGATAAAGGTAACTACCTGGGGGGGGGCATAGTTACGAGATTGCTTGGAAAACTATGGGCGAGATTGGCAAGTTCTTTGGCGGTTTGACAGGAAAATCCAAGTCAGATTTTACCAATGGAAACGCACGCTTCATATCATATATGAATGTGTATACAAACATTGCTCTTAACCAACATTTAGAAGAATTTGTATATATTGGCAAGGACGAAAAACAGAATACCCTTGAATATGGGGATGCTATTTTCACCGGCTCGTCAGAGACTCCGGATGAATGCGGAATGTCTTCGGTTGTAACTACAGTGCCATCTGAGCCACTCTACTTAAATAGTTTTTGCTTCGGATATCGTTTAGAGAATAAATCTCTATTTGTTCCGGATTTCCTTAAACATCTTCTTCGATCTAAATCTGTACGCTCTCAGATTGCCAAAACTGCAAATGGAGTTACACGATTCAACGTGTCTAAAGCTCTTTTTGCAAAAATTGTCTTACCCATTCCTCCATATGAGTTACAAATGAAAATCGCATCAATCCTTGACCGTTTTGAAACTCTTGTCAATGACCTGACACAAGGTCTTCCGGCTGAAATCGCCGCGGTCAAAGAGCAATATGAGTATTATCGCAATAAACTGTTAACTTTCAAGAAAGTATCCTAAAACATAATGGCAGAACAATATCAATTAGTGTCGGAGAACCCGGAATCGACTGTGGCTGCCGAATTCGAAGCAGGCTATCGTAGTGCCGCACAATACCAGAGTGAGGCAGAGATGGAGGATGACTTCATCAAGCAACTCACCAGACAGGCTTACGATTATCTCCCAATCAAGACTGAACAAGAACTGATCGACAATCTCCGGACACGAATTGAACGCCTTAACTTCATCAAATTCTCAGATGATGAATGGAATAAGTTTTTCAGCGAACATCTCGGCAATCCCCAACAAGGAATTGTTGAAAAGACCAAAACCATTCAGGAAGACCATATCAAGGCATGGACTCGACCTGACGGCTCAAAAGTCAACATCTATCTGATTGACAAAGACAATATTCATAATAACTCACTACAGGTCATCAATCAATATGTGCCGGAGGGTGGTGCTTTCGAGAATCGATATGATGTCACCATTCTTGTCAACGGTTTGCCGCTGGTTCATGTTGAGTTGAAGCGTCGTGGTGTCAGCATCAAAGACGCATTCAACCAAATCAACCGCTATCAGAGGGATTCATTCTGGGCAGGATGCGGACTATTTGAGTTCGTTCAGATATTCATCATAAGCAATGGCACACTCACCAAATATTACAGCAATACTACACGTGATGCCGTTGCCAGAAGCAACCAAAGCCCCGGGAAAAGCAAGGGGAAGAAACAGACCTCCAATTCATTTGAGTTCACTTCCTATTGGGCAAGAAAAGACAACGAACCGATTCTTGACCTTGTAGACTTTACGCAGACATTCCTCTCAAAGCACACAATCCTCAATGTCCTCACTCGCTATTGCATATTCACCTCGGAGAATATGCTTCTTGTGATGCGTCCGTATCAGATAGCCGCTACTGAGGAAATCATCCGCCGTATCAAAATCAGTACTAATGCCAAAACATGGGGTAAACGGGAAGGTGGAGGTTATATATGGCATACCACAGGGTCAGGCAAAACACTTACATCATTCAAAACCGCCCGCCTAGCCTCAAAGCTTCCCGACATTGACAAAGTGTTATTTGTGGTTGACCGCAAAGACCTTGACTACCAGACGATGAAAGAGTATGACAGATTTGAGAAAGGAGCTGCCAACTCCAACGGCTCTACCGCTGTCCTCGCTCGTCAGCTCAATGACCCTAATGCACATATCATTATAACCACGATTCAGAAACTAACTAACTTCATAAGCCGCAATCCGCAGCATAAGGTTTATGGTCAACATGTGGTGCTGATTTTCGATGAGTGTCACCGCTCGCAGTTCGGCGACATGCACAAGGCAATCGTGAAGAAGTTCAAGAAATATCACATGTTCGGTTTTACCGGCACTCCGATATTTCCTGAAAACGCCGGCTCGATTCGCAATGTAGAGTTCACCACCACGGAGGGGGCTTTCGGCGACCAGCTTCACATATATACTATAGTAGATGCTATTCGCGATGAGAACGTACTGCCGTTTAAAGTTGACTATATTCGCACCATGCGAGAAGAAGACGAAGTGCTTGATGAAATGGTCAGCAATATTGACCGTGAACGTGCGCTGATGGCCCCTAAGCGCATTTCGCTAATCACCAAATACATACTTGACCACTTCGCGCAGAAGACACGCCGCGATGCACGCAGCTACTCGTTTAGCCGTCTTGTTAATGTGAAAGAGGTAGCTACCGCCCGTGACCGCAAGGCTGTGAAAGAAGAAAAACAGAAAACGCGGCTAACCGGCTTCAATTCTATATTTGCCGTCGCATCCATTCCATTTGTGAAACTCTATTACACAGAACTACAGAAGCAGATGGAACAGTTGCCGCCGGACAAACGGCTGAAAATAGCTACAATATACAGCTATTCGCCCAATGTGAACATAGAGGACGAGATGCCCGAAGATACAGAAGGTCTCGACGAGAGCAGCCGGGAGTTCCTTGAAAAATGTATCAAGGACTATAACAGGATGTTCGGCACGAGCTATGACACAAGTGCCGACAAATTCCAAAACTACTACAAAGATTTGTCACTTCGCATGAAAAATCGCGAAATTGACTTGCTCATTGTGGTAAATATGTTCCTCACCGGTTTTGACGCAACCACGCTCAATACTCTATGGGTTGATAAAAACCTGCGTATGCACGGTCTTCTGCAGGCGTACTCCCGAACCAACCGCATCCTGAACTCTATAAAAGACCACGGCAACATCATCTGTTTCCGGAATCTTGAAAAAGCCACTAACGAATGTCTCCAACAATTCGGCAACAAGAATGCGGGAGGACTAATCCTGTTGAAAGCATTCGATGACTATTATTTCGGCTACGATGAAAACGGAAGGCATTTCCCAGGTTGGAAAGAGCTGATTGATGCGCTTTTGGACAAATTCCCGGTAAATGGGTTCCCTTTGGTCGGAGAGTCATCCGAAAAGGAATTTATCAAGCTCTTTGGAACTATCCTTCGCGCCCTGAATATACTGCTGACATTCGATGAGTTTGAGGGCACAGAGATTATCGACCTTAACGGAGTTTTTCTCGACTACCGTAGTTACTACAACGAATTACACGAAAAATACCGACCCAAAGGAGGTGAACTTTCCAACATTAACGATGACCTCGTGTTTGAGATGGAACTGATGAAGTCTATCGAAATCAATATCGACTACATTCTTTTCCTTGTCGGTCAGCTTAACGGCGAAGACGGACATGATCGCGAAATAATCATCAAGGCAATAAAGTCGATACAGGCTTCACCAGACCTCCGCAACAAAGAGGTGCTGATACGTCAGTTCATCGAAAGCCATACTCCCGACACTGATGTTCATAATCAGTGGGGTGAGTTTGTGCGTCAAAGTCAACGCAAAGAAATTGATGCCATTATTGAAGAAGAGAATCTCAATCGAGAGAAAGCTCTTGATTTCATCAAACAGTCGTTCCGCAATGGAGAAATACGTGAAAGCGGCACAGGTATAGCCGATATTCTACCTCCTATGGGACTGTTTGGTAACGCTGGTGCGCGACGAGCCGAAAAAAAGAAAATAGTCATCAAACGTCTCAAAGAATTTTTTGATCGTTTCTTTGATATTTCCGGTGGCAATTTCTTCAGCTCTGACAATCTCTAATGTAATCAAGAAATAAGCTTATTTACTAATCACGCTGGCTCTATCAAGTTTGCAAACGGTCTTTGGTCTAAATGTTAAAAATTATTTAAGACACGCTTAAAGACCATTCTGAGACGATGCAATATGGTAATAATCTGATTATCTTTACTATATACAACAAATTTAAGACGCTTAAGACCAACATTTAGACAATACTAATGATAAGAAAGCAAGTAGGACTTGTGCATTAAATGCACAAGTCCTACTGTAATGATGTGTGATGAAGCGATGCTGTCAGTAGGCGTACATGGCTTCGATCTGGGCGGCATAGTTGCGGGCGACGATGGGGCGGCGAACCTTCATGGTGTTGGTCACCTCGCCGTTCATGATCGAGAAGTGGTGCGGCAGCAGGGTGATGCGCTTGATCTTCTCGTAATCGGCTATGTCTTTCTGATATTCCTGAATCTGACTCATGATGAATTCCACTACCTTGGGATTCTTAACCAACAGTTCGGTGTCTTCGTCCAGGCCCTTACCCTGCGCCCATTTGCGCAGCTGCGATATGTTGGGCACTACCAATGCCGTCACAAATTTGCGCTGGTCGCCTATCACAGCCACCTCGTCGATGTATTTGTTTTCGGCCAGGCGCGATTCCATCATCTGCGGCGCGATATATTTGCCGTTAGACGTCTTGAACAGGTCTTTCACGCGCTCCGTAAGTACCAAAGCGCCCGAGGCAGTGAAGTGTCCGGCGTCGCCGGTGCGGAAATAGCCGTCGGGCGTAAACGCCTGGGCGTTGGCCTCGGGATTGTTGTAATATCCGGGGGTCACGGTGCCCCCTTTCACCAGTATCTCGCCGTTGGTGTCTATCTTCACCTTGATGCCGGGCAGAGGTACGCCGACAGTGCCGATTTCCCAGCCTACGTCGGGGTAGCATGTCACCGTGGCTGTGGTCTCGCTGAGGCCGTAGCCGATCACGATGTCGATGCCCACGGCGCGCATGAATTCCACGATGCGGTCAGACAGCGGCGCTCCGGCCGTAGGAAAGAAATTAGGATTCGGTATGCCGATGGCGTTCTTCAGTTTCTGGAATATATGACGGTGCCAGAACTGATATTGTTTCTCGACCAGCCAGGGGGCCTGTTTGCCCATGCGACGGTACTTCAGGTTGCGCTTCTTGCCCACGGCGATGGCGCGGTTCACCATCCAGCGCTCGATGGCGTTCATGCCGGCTATCTTCTCCTTGACGGCGGCATATACCTTCTCCCAGAAGCGGGGCACACAGCACATCACGTTGGGATGCACGGAGTGAATCGTGTCCTGTATCACGCGCGGATCGTAATTCACGGCTATCGGACATCCCTTGCAAATCAGAAAATAGCACCATGCCTTCTCCAGGATATGGCTCATAGGCAGGAAAGCCATAGACAGATCCCGGTCCGTAAGCGAGTGCAGCAGTTTCAGGTGCTTGTCGATGCAGGATGCGTAGTTGGCGTGGGTGATGCACACGCCCTTGGGTTCGCCGGTGGTGCCCGAAGTGTATATCAGCGTGGCCATGTCCTCGGGCAGTCCGCGTTCCATGCGGGCGGCTACCTCCTTTTCGATTTCCTCGCCGGCCTCCATGCCCAGGCGTACGAAATCGTCCCAGAATATGGTGACCGTATCGTCGTCCTTCAGCGCCAGACCGTCGTTCTTGTACACCACTATCTTCAGTATCTGGTCGGGATGCTTCTTCCAGTACTCGTAGGCCATGGGATACTGGTGCTTGTCGCCCACGAACAGCACCCGGGCGCCTCCGTCGTTGACGATGAAATCATATTGAGCCGTTACCGACGAGGCATAGATCGGAATCGAGGCCAGTCGGTTGCGGAACGCACCTAATTCCGTGATAAGGATCTGCGGGGTATTGGGCGAGCATATCGCAATCGTGTCTTTCTCCCTCAGGCCCAGGGCCGCCAGAGCCTTGCCGGCCACCTTGACCTGTGCCGCAAACTCTGTCCATGACGTCGACAGCCATTCGCCGTCCTTACGCCAACAGAATCGATACGCTTCGCGATCGCCATACTTTCGGGCCTGGCGATCTATTATTTCCACCAGAATATTTTCCATAACCTTAATGTCTAACAAACGCACACGGGCATTTGTTGATTCAATGCCCTGAGGCATTTGCTGTTGATACTGCTCTCACCGCTTGATGTCGCGGTCCAGCATCTTGTGTTTTATTAGCATTCTGACGCCGGTCGGCGTCATGCCGACCGCCACAATAGCGAGGCGGTTGATAAATCCGTTGATGTATTGTTTCTTGCCGCGCAGCATCCGGTTCACAGCCTTATGCACGAACTTTTCGGGCGTCTGTACGGCATGGATGCGCACGGCCAGTTTCATCAGATTCGGGGGCAGTCCGAACAGGTCGGTGGCTATGCCTCCGGGGCAGGCTACGGTGACGCTCACGCCGCTGTCGCGCATCTCGTAATGCAGCGCGCGTGAAAACACGCGTATGTAGGCCTTCGTGGCCGAATACATCGCTATGCCGGGCATCGGCATCCAGCACGACATCGACGACATGTTCAGTATCCGTCCCGAGCCGCGCTTCCTGAAACGCTCGGCGAACTCGCGGCTCAGCATCGTCACCGCACGGCAGTGCAGGTCCAGAAAACAATTGATTTTCCGTTCCGGCGTGTCCGTAACCGTATCGAAGCTGAATATGCCGGCGTTGTTGATCAGCACGTCGGCGTCTATGTGGTTTCCGTCAAGAAAGGATGTGATCTGCGAGTGGGCGTCCGGCGCGGTCAGGTCGCAGTAGAAAGGTACGGCCTTTATGCCGTTCGTGCCGTTCAGTTCTGCGGCTGCGCGTTCCAGTTCCTCGCGCTGGTTGGACACCATCACCAGGTCATAACCCCTGCCGGCCAGCTCCTTGCTGAAGCAGAGTCCGATACCGGAACTGGCTCCGGTCACGACTGCCGTCTTAGACCCCATCCCACAAAATTTGTTAACGTCAGGGTCGCAGCAGTGCGCCAGATTCCTTCTTGCAGGCTCAGGAGCATAGCGGGCTATGTGACTGAGCCCAAAGGAGGAAGATGGTGTGCTGCTGCGAGGCTGGGCTAATATTTTTTCAGAAAGTCCCATTCTGACTTTATTTTTTTAACAATTCTACATCATTTTGTGCTTTGACCGGTGTCTTTCCGGTTAATTTATCCGTTCTCATCGGTCACAGCCGCGAGGCTGCTCCCTCTGAGACCAAATAAATTACCTCGAAAATCCACCGCCCTGACGTTAACAAATTTTGTGGGATGGGGTCTTAGCCATTGCGTTCCTTGATTTTCTCTATCTCGCGCTGTATGCGCGGAGGCAGGTCCTTGCAATATTTGTGACAGGCCATCTCCTTGCTGTACATACGGGCTATGCAATAGTTTACATGCTCGCAGCCGCAGTTGTGGTTCTCCTCGCTCAGGCGCATTTTGTTCACGAAGTCCGGCTCGGTCAGCAACGCGCGGCCCATCTGCACGAAGTCGAATCCCTCGTCGTCCAGCACCTTGTTGGCGCCGTCGCGGTCCACCACGCCGCCCACATATATCAGCGGCAGCTTCAGTTCCTTGCGGAACAGCCGCGCGTCGTCCAGGAAATACAGTTCCTTGAACGGCACCGTCGGTATCATGTACTTGCCCACCATCCTGACGCCATATTTCAGCCACAGCTGCTTCATATAGTATGTCATGGTGTATATGGGCATCTCTCCGCGCATCACGTACATGGGCGCCTTGCTCACGAATCCGCCGGACAGCACCATTCCGTGCACACCGGCACGTTCTATCTCCTTGGCCACGGTCAGGCAGTCGTCTATCTCCAGGCCCCCCTTGAATCCGTCGCGCATATTGGTCTTCACCACCACGCCCATGTCCGAGCCGGCATGTTTCATCACCTGCTCCAGACACATATTCATGAACCGCATACGGTTCTGCAGCGAGCCTCCGAATCCGTCGCGGCGGCGGTTGGTATATGGCGAGAGGAACTGCGAAATCAGGTAACCGTGTCCGGCATGAACCTCGACGCAGTCGAAGCCGGCGTCACGCGCATTGTCCACTGCCTCGCCGAACTGACGTGCCAGCGTCACCAGCTCGTCCTCGCGCAGTCCGCGGCAGAATGTGGGGGAATATAGATTGAATCCAGTGGAGGCTCCTACGGGCGTGCAGCCGGCCGTGGAACGGTGCGTCATGTTGCCGCAGTGTCCTATCTGGATGCTGGCCTTGGCCCCCTCGGCGTGGATGTCGTCGGTTATCTTACGCAGCTCGGGCACAATCGCGGGGCGCAGCCACAGCTGTGTCTTGAACGACAGTGCCGACTCGCAGATGCCGGCGTATGCCAGTGTGGTCATTCCCACTCCGCCGCGGGCCACCGATACATGGTAGTCTCTGAGTTGCTGCGTCGGGCCGTTGTCGCGGCCCATGCCTTCGAACGCTGCGGAACGGATGGTGCGGTTCCTCAGCTCCACCGGTCCAATCCGGCCTGCTGTGAATAGTTTCATGATCAGTATATATTGATCAGTATATGAACGGTATGATGTAACGCCGCTTCAGATTGCGGTATTCATCTCCGAATTCCTTAATGTATCTCTTATGCAGCGACACCGCTCTGGGCGCCAGGTTGGCGAACGTCCATATCGCGAACGTCAGCCCTCCGAGCGACCACGACAATATGGCATAGCCGGTCCATTCGGTCAGTTCTCCGAAATAATTGGCGCCGGTCACAAATCTGAACATACCGCCTCGGGGTATGTAATGCTTTGTGTCGCCGGGCTTTCTGAGGTGCCGTATGATATAATCAGATGATATGTTGATCCACATTCCCGCCAGGAATATCAGCGTTCCCAGTATGAACAGCGGGCTGGAGAGCCACGACACGGGATATGAACTTTCCGGGCTGACATAGAAGAACCATCCGCCTATCAGATAGCAGTTTATGGTATTGAATATCACGCCCATCACGATTATGATCCAGGGCATGCGGTTCTTCCCTCTGATCAGCATCGGGAATATGAACGAACGTTGGAAATAATGGAGTTCGAACAGCAGGGTCATCACCACCAGTGCGGGCTCTCCCCGGCGGGAACTGCACAGCCACAGCAGCAGCATCACTATGAAGGCCGGAGCCTCCATTATGACCCAGCCGGCCTTATTGTTGATGGCAGGCCCCCATTTCGATGTGTATGCCACGCCGTAGCCTGCCGTGATTCGGTGCAGGCCTATGAACACCACTACGGCCATCGCGAGCATCACCGCGCAGACCGTGTTGTAGAAATCGGGCTGAAATAGCGCATACATGCCACAAAGTTAATTTAAAATACTTTAACGGCCAAAAAATTCGTCATTTTTCGGCACATATTGTTCTTTTTGACACATTTTTTGTCACGACAAGGGAGCCATTGCTCCGCGCAGCCGTTTAGGCAACTTCCCGCGATACCGCTGCCATGCCGCCTTGCGGATTTCGGTGCGACGGATGTTGTAGCGTCCGCGGGCGCGCAGCTCGGTGGCCTGTGGATCCGTCAGATGCCGCGACAGTTCCAGCTGAAGGCGTCCTAATTCATGACGCGTGTCCATCACGCTGTCGCCGTCTGTCACAAAAGGATACGACAGCGGATTGTCGCCCATCAGTATGTCGGCCTTATACAGCGCCCGGTATGCCTCCCGGTATTTCCCTTCGGCCATCAGGCGGCGACCTCCCTTTATCAACGCGGCGCGCATCTGCCCCACCATCCGCGCCGGGGCCGCGTCCATGTACACCCTGCGGTCCGGGGCGTTCGGAGCCTTTGTCACATCCACCCCGCGCATCAGCTCGTCATGTCGCGCCGGCCGGGGCATCCGTCCGTATCGTTCGGCCATCAGCGACGGCGTCAGCATCGCGCTGTCCAGATGCAGACGCGCAGGTGCCTTGGCAGCCGAGAACCAGTATATCGGCCGGTCGCCGGCATTGGCGAGTATGTCGAACATTATGAGCTGCGCGAACCGCACGTTGCGCCCCGTGCCCGTTTCAGACAGTTTCCTGAGGTCGAACACCGTGTCGCGGGCCATGCCGGGCACACGCATCAGCGCATACCGGGCCGGAAGCTCGGGCACCGATCCCGAGGGGCCGGCATTCTTCAGCCGGTTCAGGAGTTCCTGTGCCGGCAGCGTATCCAGCCTGTCGCCGACACGCGTCTGCGTGAAGGCGTCATAAATTATGTCCTCGCGTTTCAGGGTGGTGTTCACGGGTTTCGATTCGCGCCACTGACGCATCATGTTGGCGGCATAGCCGGGCAGCCCGAGATACGACAGGTTCACCACGCGCACGTCCCGGCGCACTCCCTCCACCTCCTGCGCGTACCACAACGGGAACGTGAAGTTGTCGCCGTCCACGAATATCACGGCATCCCTGTCGAGCGATTCCAGCGTGGTGCGGGCTATCGTGGCGGCGGCTCGGCGTCCGCTGCGGTCGTGGTCGTCCCAATTCTCGGTGCACATCCACGCAGGCACCATAAGCGTCAGCGCGAAGGCCCACGGCGTCCTGAACATCCGCGCCACCCACAGCGCACCGTAGCCTATCCATATCGCATACGCCCAGAACGATCCTAAGAACGAGTAATCGCGCTCCCTCGGCTCGCCGGGGCTCTGGTTCAGGTATATTACAATGGCAATGCCCGTCATCACGAACAGCAGCAACGACACGGCCGCCACCTGACGTCCCCGGTGTCCCGAACGCAACAGCCATATCAGGCCCAGGATGCCAAGCAGCAACGGGATGCCGAAGTATCGGTTTCGTCCCGGATTGGCGGCTCCGGCCTCGGCGGGCAGGTAGTCCTCGGCGCCGAGCATTGCATTGTCTATCGGGTTGATTCCGAATATGAAGTTGCCGTGCTGCACCTCGCCCTGTGACGGTATGTCGTTCTGCCTGCCCACGAAGTTCCACATCAGATAGCGGAAGTACATGTATCCTATCTGATATGTACCCAACATGCGCAGATGCTGCGCTGCCGTTGGCTTATACGATGTCTTGCGGATCCTCTTGCCCGACGCGTCCATCATGGCCACGGGGTTGCCGAGCGTGTCAAGTGCCTCCGACACTTCTACCCTCCGCATGGAGGAGGTGTCCATCCCCGCCCAGTCGCCAAACGACGCAAGGTCCATCGGGTTGCGGCTCGTGATGCGCGGCAGGAAGCTGTTCAGCTCAGGCGTATAGATGTTCTTCAGCGTATATCCCTTGACGATATATCCAGGCCGTCCGGACGCAATCAGCCGTGCGTTGGCCGCTGAATCTTCCGGCAGGAGCCTGCCGCGTGTCGTGTTCATCCGCGCACCCGGCTCGTAGGGCATCAGCAGCTTATGTTTCTTCTCGATGGCATATTTCACATACTCCGGACGCGTTGCACCCGGCTTCCATTCCTCCTGGAACAGAGGCTTGCTGTAAGGCGTATAGCCATAGAACAGCGGTGCGGCGCCATATTGCTCGCGTGCCTGATACCGCGCGAACGAGAATGGCTCGCCGGGCATCGCGGAGTTGGCCGGCGACGGTATGCCGCCGCGTATCGGCACCAACGCGTATGCTCCGTACCCTATCAGGAACAGGCTGACCATCCAGAAGGCAAGGTTGAAACGCCGAAGTCCCATTTTCAAGGTAACAGCCAGGCCCGTAACAATCAACGCACCGAGCAGCAGCACAAACGCCACCACTCCCGTCAGCATCGGCATACCGAGCCTGTTGACAAACAGCAGTTCGAGCCATGCCGCGGCCGAAATGCTTTTGGGCATTACCACTATCAGTATCAGCCCGACGCACAGCGCGCCGAGCACCACTATAAGCGACAGCTTCCAAAAATTGCGGATGCCGCGCTTCATGCCCCATATCAAGGCCAATGCGGGAATGGCCAGCAGATTCAGCTGATGCACGCCGATGCTGAGTCCTAATACGTAGGCCAACAGCACCAGCATCCGGTTGGCGGCGAGATTGTCCTTGGTGAACATCCATTTCACCATCAGCCATACGGTAAGCGCCGTGAAAAATATCGACATGGCGTATACCTCGGCTTCCACTGCCGAATACCATGTGGAATCGCACCATCCGAAGCACAGCGCGCCCACCGCCGCGACACCGGCGGCTCCCCACACGGGGCGCACTCCCGATTCCTTACGTCGCCTCAGCAGCCACAGCGTCACCTTATAAAGCACGGAGGCGAGCAGCATCCCGGCCATGGCGGTGAACAGTCCGCTGGACAGGTTCACGGCGTATGCGGCATGTTCCTGTCCGGACAGCAGCGTGACTATGTGCTCCGCTAACATCCACACCGGATTGCCCGGCGGATGCCCTATCTCCAGCAGATATGCGGCCGACACATACTCCGGGCAGTCCCAATAGCTGACGCTGTCAGGAGTGGTGAGCCAATACGTGGCGAGCAGCAGCGCGAACACCACGCCGCACACCCATCGGTGCACACGTCTTTCTATCGCGGATTCAATAGCCATTGACTGATTCACTGTTTGTCATCGACAAATTTACTGTAAATACGGTCCAGTTCCTCTATGAACTTATTCCAGTCCTGATTTTCCTCATATCGCCGGCGTGATGCAGTCCCCATCTCGAGACGCAGCTGCGGGTCTTCGGCCAGCCGCTGCATTGCGTCGGCCAATCGCGACGAGTCGTTGGGCGGCGCGAATAATGCCGTCACGCCGTCGGTCAGGTATTCCGACTGTGCGCCGTTGGGCACGCACACCTGCGGACGCCCGCAGGCCATGTACCGCAGGCTCTCCAGCCCGAAGGCCTCGCGGCGCACCGAAGGCTGGACTCCGAAGTGGCTCTCGCCTATCAGCAGCAGGATGTCGCCCGGCGGTATGATCCAGTCTATCTTGTCCATCACCCCCCTGGTTATGGCGCGGCGCCGCAGATCGTCGATATAGTCCGGGTCGCCGTATCCGGCTATGCGCAGGCGCAGCCTTACCCCGCGACGGGTCAGCAACGACAGCGCGTCTATCACGTTCTCCAGGCCCTTGCCTTCCACGATGGTGCCGTGGCACAGAGCCGTGACGGGACCTCGCGCCGGTTCGGCCGACGGCTTCACGTCGTCGAGGTTCACGCTGTCATGCAGCATGTACATACGGTCGGCCGGTATGGGCACCCGGTTGTCGCGCCAGGCGGACAGGAACGTGTCCTTGGCCGTCTGCGACACGAAGATATGAGCGTTGATTTTATTGTACAGACGCCGGAACAGCCATGTGTCGCGACCCGGCGCCACCGTGTGGCACGTGGCCACCACCAACACGTCGGGACGCCCTACCAGGCGCTTGGCCGCCAGCACGGTGAAGGCATCGCAATACCTGTGAACATGCACTATCGTCCCTTTGGCGCATTCCTTCAGCATTCGGCCCATGCCCCAGATGGAACCCATGTCGGTGTAGCCTCCGAACAGGATGTGACGCAACGGGATGCCGCAGGCGGCGAAGTGGGAGTCTACGACTTTGGCGTCGCGGGTCACGGCCGTCACGGCCCACCCCAACGTGTGATAATGACTGCAGATGTCAAGCGCATATTGCTCGACACCTCCCCATTTCGTCGATGAGACTATATGTATCAGCTGGCGTTTCGTTTCTATCTGCTATCAGTTGGTTGTAGAGAGCATCACCCGGATGTCCACGCTGGGCATCGCCGTATAGGAGCCGATCAGTTTGTCCACCAGTTTGCCCCGGTATGTCACCATGCCGTTCTGCACTCCGGCCGTCGTGGCCACCATGCCGTCCAGCCCCTCGTTGATCTTCATTTCCTCGAAGAAATTGATCAGAGGATTTGAAATGGCCATGGCCACCGTCCGCGGCACGGACACCGAAGGATGCATCTCGTTCAGATCCAGGACATACACATTGTCCTTAAGCTGCGACGACAGCACCTGCGGGAACTTGAACTCGCGCGTGGTGCTGCCCAGTATAATCACGTCGGCGGTCTTGACACGGTTGGCGAGCACCCTGGGATGTATCGCCACCAGCTCCACCTGCGGCATCAGACTGGGACGGATGGTTTCCAGGGCCGACACGTCGTTGTCCATTATAACGCACTTCGCGCCGTTGGCCGCGGCTGCGTTTGCCGCGTGCACACACGCGCTGCTGGAGCCTATCACCATCACCTCGCAGGGATTCAGACCGGCCACTCCGGCCAGCAGCACTCCCTTGCCGCCGCCCAGGTAGCTCAGTGCCTCCTCGGCATACATCACGGCCACGCGGCCGTCTATCTCGTCAAGGATATTTGCGAAAATAGGTATGTCGTGATGGGAATACATATTGTCCAGACACCCGGTGTCTATGTGCTGCGACAGCAACGCCTTGATAGTAGCCGGCTCGAACAGGTCGTGGCCCATCATGCACAACAGGGCCGCGCCCTTGGTCATTTTCCTGACGTCCTTGGCGCGCAGGGGCATGAACGACAGCACGACCGGTTGCTTCAGTGCCTCGTCGCGGGTCACAATCTTGACGCCATACTCCGCGTACGCATCGTCGCTGAAGCTGATATCCACGCCGGCACCCGCCTCCATCGACACCTGTATGCCCGACGACGTCAGCATGCCGCAGGCTTCGGGAGTAAGCAACAGCCTGGTCTCGTCCGAGTCCGCGTAGTTGCCTACCATTCCTACATTGATTCGCGAACGCGATCCTTTTTCAACCTGTTCTTCAAGTTGCGGCTCAAGTGCCGTGCAGGAACCGTCATTCCCATTATTTGTCGTGCTCATATCATTATGGCTTACACATAAGCCTCGTCGTTAAGGCTTAGTCCGAGAGCAAAATTAATATTTTTAATCGTCACTTGCAAACGCACGTTCAAATTGCCGGTTAAATCAAAGAAATCATCAGGCTTTTCTTCAGGTTATTACACCTCGTACATCCGGAGGAAGCGGGCTACGGTGTTGTCTATCTCGCGGCGGTTCTCCAGCTCGTCGCCGTTGAAACGGATTCGGGCCTGGGAATAGAATTGCTGACGTCCGGCGAGTCCGGCGTTCACAGCCTCCAACAGCTCCTCGGGTTTCTTGTCGGCCATCAGCGGACGGCGCGCACGGTTGATGACGAGCCGCTGCACTATTCGTTCGGGGGTGGCTTCGAGCCATACCGTCACGCCGCGCTCGTTCATCTTGGCCATGTTGTCGTTGAAGCAGGGCGTTCCGCCGCCGCAGGCCACCACCACATCCTCCATATAGGAAATCTCGTCAAGCATCCGGCTCTCTATCTCGCGGAAGCCGGCCTCGCCCCGCTCTGCGAACAGTTCCTTGATGGTCTTGCGGTAACGTTGCTCTATGCGGAAGTCCATGTCTATGAATTCGCGGCCCAAAGCACGGGCCAGCGCGCGGCCCAACGTGGTCTTGCCGCATGCCATATATCCGAGTATGAACACAGGAGGTTTCATATAAATATCTTGTCAGAGTTGCTTATTATAAACCATATCACGATCGCCACGGACACCGCGACGATTACCGGCACGGAGTTGAGCCGTGCATACAGGCGCGGCATTCGTGTGCGGTTGAATTCTGCGAACGCCCACACAGCCATCAGCGGCAGCAGACATATCACCAGGGCGTTGTAGTTCCAGGCATCGGCCACACGACCGTGAAGCAGGGCGTGAATGGCCCGTTGCGAGCCGCAGCCGGGACAGTTCCAGCCTGTCAGGGCATGAAACATACACTTGGGCATCCACGGCAGCTCGGGATCGAATATGGCGTAAAACAAAACAATGACCGTGACTCCCGCAATGAGAGCCACAGTCAGTATGTTACGCGATTTCCCGGGACTGCGCATCACATCGTGGCGCTCAGGAACATCAGCGGAGTGTACAGCGAATTGGTGATGATGCTCAGCACAATGGAGGCTATGATCCATATCTGGGCACGGTTCGAAGCCTTCTCGGCGCCGGCCTCGTCGCCGACGAAGTACCGGCTGCTGACCTGTGTGCTGAACACTATCGCCACGATACCGGCGGGCATACAGCAGAAAATGGTGGCCAGTATGGCCCACAGCAGATAGGACTTGGGCATCGGCTTGCGCTCGGCCGGAGCTGACGCCTGATTGCCCTGAGGCATTGCCGACGGGGCCGGATTGAAGTATGCCGCCTGCGGCTCGGGCGCCTGAGTCTGCGCCTGAGGTTGCTCGATCTCTTCCGCTTCTGTCGGCATGGGCGGAGGGGTCTGTGTCTTTACGGCAAAATCCTCGCGCAGCGTCTGCGCCCAACGGCGTTCGGGTCCGTATTCGGGACACTCCACGTTGAGGCGGCGCGTGGCATCGGTCACGCTTTCCCCCTCGCTTATGACCATATACGGCACGCCGAATCCTTCCGGAAGGCTCTGCGTGTAGTTCTCAAGTATCAGGAACTCCACCCCCTCCTGCTTCAGCGCGTCGGCCAGACGCTCCGGGTTCATGGCCAGGGACTCGGGTACCATTCCGATGCGGTAACGGCTGCCCCTGTTCAGCGTGTCCATCATCTCGGTTGCCACCGGTGCCGACCCGCTCGTCAATATCGCTATCCTTTTCACTCTGTTTACTCTTTTTTACTGTGCCTTAAGCAGGTAATGGTTCTTTTTGCCTTTCTGCACGTGGATGTACTTGCCGCCGAGCAGTGCGTCCTTGCCTATCACGGCGTTGGGGTCGGCCACCTTCTCCTTGTTGACCGACACGCCGCCCTGCTGTATCATCTTGCGCGCCTCCCCCTTGCTGGGAAACACCTGCGACTTGACGGCCACGAGGTCAATCAGAGGCACTCCGGCCTCAAGGTCGCTCAGGGCGATGTCGAACATCGGCACGCCTTCGAACACCTCGAGCAGAGTCTTCTCGTCCACATTATGCAGGGCCTCGGCGGCCTTGGGGCTGAACAGTATCTCGCTGGCAGCCACGGCACTGTTGTAGGCCTCCTCGCTGTGCACCATCTCGGTCAGTTCCTTGGCCAGCCGCTTCTGCATGGGGCGCGCGCCGGGGTTGGCGGCGTGTTCCTCGGCAAGAGCCTGAATCTCCTCCTGGCTCAGGAACGTGAATATCTTCAGGTATTTCTCGGCGTCTTCGTCGCTGACGTTCAGCCAGAACTGATAGAACTTGTAGGGCGATGTGCGCTCGGGGTCGAGCCATATATTTCCGCTCTCGGTCTTGCCGAACTTGCCGCCGTCGGCCTTGGTGATCAGCGGGCAGGTCAGGGCGTAAGCCTCGCCGCCGAGCTTGCGGCGTATCAGCTCCGTACCGGTGGTGATGTTGCCCCACTGGTCCGAACCGCCGAGCTGCAGACGGCAGTTGCGGTCCTTATACAGCGTGTAATAGTCGAATCCCTGCAGCAGCTGGTAGGTGAACTCGGTGAAGCTCAGTCCGTCGCGGGCCTCGCCGTTGAGACGTTTCTGCACCGAATCCTTGGCCATCATGTAGTTCACCGTTATGTGCTTGCCTATCTCGCGGGCGAAATCCAGGAACGTCACGTCCTTGGTCCAGTCGTAGTTGTTCACCATCTCGGCACGGTTGGGCGCGTCGCTGTCGAAGTCCAGGAATTTCTTCAGCTGGTTCTTGATTGCCTCCTGGTTGTGGCGCAGCGTCTTCTCGTCAAGCAGGTTGCGCTCGGCCGATTTGCCCGAAGGGTCGCCGATCATGCCGGTAGCGCCACCCACCAGCACCAATGGCTTGTGGCCGCAACGCTGGAAATGACGCAGCATCATCACCCCGCACAGATGGCCGATATGCAGCGAATCGGCCGTCGGGTCTATGCCTAAGTATGCGGTGGTCATACCTTTTTTCAGTTCTTCGTCAGTACCGGGCATTACTGTGTGTACCATGCCTCGCCATGTCAGTTCCTGTATGAAGTCCATTGTCGTATTCTTATGTCGTTTGTTATTATTCGGTTATTTATAAATGAATTGCAGCAGCGACTGACCCACAGCCTTCAGCGTGGCCTTGTCGATGTTGCCGATATTGTCGCTTACGGTATGCCATGTCGGGTTGAATCCCTGCCTCGGGTCATAGTCGATTATGTCAATGGCCGGCACACCCTGTTCTATCAGCTTCACATGGTCGTCGGTCACCGCGCCGCCCATGGTCTGCGGGAAATACGACGCATAACCGGCCGCGCCGGCCGCCTGACGGAACTGTGCGTTCAGTTCGGGCGCCGCCTGCTGAGAGAAATACTCGTAGGGGAACCGTGCGTTGCGTCCACCCACCATATCGAGCAGTATCGCCTTGGCCGGCCGCCAGCCCTTGGCGTCCATGTGGTCGGCGAAATATTTCGCGCCCATGGCCCAGGAATCATCCTGATTGTCCGTGCCGTAATCCTCGGCGTCGACCAGGAGTATGTCTATTCCGTAACCCGGATTTTTAATACCGAGCTGACGTGCGGTCTCCAGCAATACGGCCACTCCGCTTGCACCGTCGTTGGCCCCGTCTATGGGCTGTTTGCGCTTAGATTCATCGGGATCCCGGTCGGCCCAGGGACGTGTATCGTAATGCGCAAGAAGCAACAGCCGTCCCGTTTCCTTTTCCGGATTGAAACGGGCGAAGATGTTGCGCGAATGCAGCACTGTGCCGTCGAAAGCCGTGGCATCAAAGCGCTGTTCATGTACCTGTGCGCCGCTGCGTTTCAATTCGGCCACCAACATGTCGCCCGTCTTGCGATGCGCCACGCTGTTGGGCACCCGCGGCCCGAAATCCACCTGACGCTTCAGATAAACGTATGCGCTGTCCGCATTGAATTCGGGCACGGAGACTGTCGCGGCATCGGTCGTCGAGCCGTTCGCCGACCCGTTGTTCGCCGACCCCGCCGCTGCGCCGTCCGGCGCCCCTGCCGTCTCAGACGAAGCCGTACCGTCACCGGCCGCGGACCCGTTCCGCGCCCCGCCGCACGACACTCCGGCCGTCAATATCGCCGCAGTCACCACCAATGCTCCGAAAATCTTTTGCATTCCGCAAATTTAACCTTTTTTCTCCAATTCTCAAAATCAGACCTTTGCACCACCACACAACGACTACTATATTTTATGCAAATTTGCAGCGTCATTGCAAATTTGCATAAATCACGCTCAAATTCTTCGGGGTTTTAGTGGGCGAAAAGGGCGCGGTGGGCGTCGGTGGAGTTGTGGATGCCGCAGCGGGCGGCTTCGGCGCGCAGCCGGGCGGGGTCGCTGAGACGGTCTTTGACGGCTTCGCGGTCTGAGAAATCGGCGGGGAGATCCTGCAAGTCTGTGGTGGGAACTCGCAAGTCGGAAGGGAAATCCTGCAGGGCGTCGGGAAAGACCTCGAGGGTCTCGGCAAGGATATACATGGCCGAGGGGTTGCCGGCAAGTGCAGCGAGCGCAAAGTATTCCAGGCTCTTGTCGTGGCTGTACTTTACGCCCACACCTCGGGAATAGGCGTCGCCAAGTAATGCCATGGCGCGTGCTCCGATGCCGATGGTGTCGGGGATCTCGGCGGCACGCTCCAGCAGCAGCACTCCGGCGCCGGGGGCATAGCCGGTGTAATAACGCAGACCTAAATTGAAAGCGGAGTCCTGCGGGAGTCGCTGCCAGCGGTGGCCCATCAGTGCGATCAGACGCGCTTCGGCATCGCCGAGGCCGCGTTCCAACGCCGCTTCATAATTGGCGGCGCCCTTCAGCGTGTCGCGCTTTACCCAGCGGCCGTCGCGATACATGTCGCCAAGCATGCTGAAGGCCGTAGGTATCTGTGCATTGGCACCTTTCACAAGATAGGCATATGCAGTAGAATCGGCTGCCAACCGTTCCTCAGGCGTGCGCCCGGACACGGTATCGTTCAGCAACAGGTAGGCCAGATTGCTGACGGCTCTCGGGTCGCCGGCGTCGGCACTGCGCCGCAACCACATCACGGAACTGTCACGGTCTATCGGAATCAGTTCCCGGTTCCCGACCTTATATCCTTTGCCGTAGAGATAGCCTAAATAATTCATGGCCGGCGGAAAACCGGCCTGCGCGGAACGGCGCATCAGTTCCAATGCCCTGACCGAATCGGCGGGTACGGAGTCCCAGCCGGTCTCGAGGACCGTGGCAAGACGATACTGCGCCTCGGCGTCGCCGTTCTCTGCGCGCCGCTCGAACTGACGGAACGCCCTGCGTCCCTCAGGCGTGGCCGCGAACATCGTGGCCACCATCACCCCCAACAGTATCAGTACCGCCTTCCTCATTGCCTGTCCCTCACTTTTACTTATAATTCATCCTCGCGCAGCCGTTTCCGTCCGGAGCTTTGCTCCGGTTTTCGGTCTCATCCCTCTTTCGGCGTCAGCGTTATCAGCGGCACTATCATCTCCTCAAGCGAGATGCCGCCGTGCTGGAACGTCCCGTTGTAATACTGCACATAGTAGTTGTAGTTGTTGGGATAGGAGAAGAAATCCTCGTTGGTGGCAAAGATGTAGGCACTCGCTATGTTGGGTGCCGGCAGTCCGAAGCGTTTCGGATTCTTTATCTCGTACACCTGTTTGGGATTGTAGCTCAACGTCTTGCCTACCTTATAGCGCAGATTGGTGTTGGTGTTCTTGTCGCCCACCACCTTGATGGGATTCTCAACGCGGATGGTGCCGTGGTCTGTGGTGAGCACCACCTTATAGCCGAACTCGGCCAGGCGCGCGAAGATGTCGAGCACGCCGGAATGACGGAACCACGACTCCGACAGCGAGCGGTATGCGGCGTCGTTGCTGGCCAGCTCACGGATCATCTTCGATTCCGTACGCGCGTGCGACAGCATGTCGATGAAGTTCAGCACCACCACCTGCAATGGAATGTCGCGCGTCTTGCCCAGACGCGCCAGATATTTCTCACAGCCTGTGGAATCATAAATCTTGGTATACGTGAACTTCTCCTTGCGGCGGAAACGGTCCAGCTGTGTCTGCACCAGTTCCTGCTCATGCACGTTCAGGCCCTCGTCCTCGTCCTCCTCCACCCAGTATTGCGGATACATGGTGGCGATGTCCACGGGCATCAGTCCGGCGAAGATGGCGTTGCGCGCATATTGCGTAGACGTCGGCAGGATGGTGGTGTACAGGTCCTCCGACACATTGAAATGCTCGGCCAGCATAGGCTGTATGGCCTTCCATTGGTCAAGTCGGAAATTGTCTATCAGGAAGAAACATACTTTCTCCCCCTTGTCCAGCAGCGGAAACACGTTGTTCTTGAACAGCCGCGGACTCATCAGCGGGCGGTCCTCGGACGTAACCCAGCTTTCGTAGGTGCGGCGGATGTACTTGCAGAAATTGGAATTGGCGTCACGCTTCTGCATCAGCAGCATCTCGGCCATGGGCGACGACGACTGCGCCAGTTTCATCTCCCAGTTGACGAGACGGCGGTACACTTCCTTCCATTCCTCCAGGTCGGAGGCCATGTTGATCTGCCGCGACAGCTCGTTGAATTCCTGCTGATAGTCGGACGACGTCTGCTCGGTCACGATCTCGCGGCTGTGCAGGTTCTTCTTGATCGACAGCAATATCTGGTTGGGGTTCACAGGCTTGATCAGATAGTCGGCGATGCGGTTGCCTATGGCCTGGTCCATGATGTTCTCCTCCTCCGACTTGGTGATCATCACCACCGGCAGCTCCGGATGCCGTTCGTTGATGATGTCCAGCGTCTCCAGGCCGGAGATGCCGGGCATGTTCTCGTCCAGCAGTATCAGCGAATAGTTGGCGTGTTCCAGCGCGTCGAGCGCATCGCGGCCGTTGGACACGGTGTCCACGTCATAACCTTTCGCCTTAAGGAACATTATATGCGGTTTCAGCAGATCTATCTCGTCGTCTGCCCAAAGTATGCGGTTCATAAGCTATTGTATTTCTTCAGTCTGAGCCGGTTCTTCGGCCGGTTCTTCTTCCCCTTCGACGGGTTCGCCCTCAGGTTCCTCCTCACCGGCAGCTTCTTCGGCCGGTTGCTCCACCGATTCCTCTCCTTCCTCGTCGGCCACGGGAGCCTTCAGCGCCGCATCCTCGGTCTCGGCCACCGTCTTCTCCTCCTCATAGCGGAAGTATTCCTCAAATGAACGTCCCTCGCGCAGCAAGAGTTCGAAATTCGGCTTGCTTATCATGATGGGGCGCACGCCGTCCGGCAGCTCGAAATGCTTCTCGGCCATCACATTGCGGTAATGCTCAAGCTGCTTCACGTTGCCGAATCCCTTGATTATGAGCAGTCCGACATTACCGAACGACATCGGCTCCAGATCGAAGTCACGCACCACGAACGACGAGAAATTGAACCTCGCCACGTCGTACAGCAGCTGGTTTGCGTTGACCGAATCCTTGGGGAAGGCCAGTACCAAGTATTGCGGCGAATTCGGGTCGCGCTCGAAGTTGGCCGGCGTACCGTCAGGGTTCGTGCCCACCGAGTCGTTGCTGAGCCTCATGGTCCACAGCATTCCGCGCTGGTTCGACATTCCCTTGTTGGGCTGGCGACCCTGGCGCAGTCCCTTCACTATGCTTCCGGCCATCGGCGTCATGTCGGTATCGGGCCATTTCTCCAGCAGGTATTCCAGCCGATCCCTGAACTTCGGCACGTTGTCCTCGGTCAGATAGCTCAACGCGTCGATAAACACGAACTTCGGCAATATCTTCGACAGCGGGAAGTCGCGCTCCATCTCGCCGGTCAGCTCGTGCACACGGCTGTTGGCGTTCTGCAGATAGGCGTCGTAGGCGTTCTGATATTTCTCCTCCTGCACCTCGTTCATGCGGCGGAGGTTGTCGAAATAATTCGGGTCGAGCATGGCCTGACCGTACGGCGAGTCGGGGAAGTCGGAGAGTATCAGCGCGCGCCATTTCTCGGCCTGCGCCTTGTCGCCTGTGCGCACCGCCATCAGGTACATGTTGTAGTACACGTCAAGGCGGTAGATATTGTCTGGATAACGCTCCAGCAGCTTGTTGAACTCCCTGCGCGATGCCGGGAAATCGTCGAGCTTGTCCTTCAGTATCAGACCCATGTTGTACAGGCCCTCCTGAATCACGTCGTTGCACACCTTTATTTCCTCGGGCGTCTTGGGAATCTGCGCCAGGTAATACTCCACGTTATGCGGGTCGGAAGCCGCCTCCTGTGCGGCCTTTTCCTTTTTCTGGTCGTCAGTCATGGCCGTGGTGTCGTTAGGCAATCCTTCCGAGCCTTCGCCGTCCTCCTCGGTTTCCTCCGGCTCGTCGAGCGAATAGGTGGTCTTGTTGCGGCGGCGCCAGTCGTCCTCGTTCTTGCGCGCACCCCAGCGGCGCACGAATTCCGTCTTGCCCTGGTTCTTGGTCATGGTGTTGTAGAAGTACCAGGACTTGTCGGTATTGTTCATTATGCCGGTTGTGGGAGCGTCATTGCGTTTGATATTGTCGTCCACGCCCTGATTCTGCGCCAGATATTCCTCGCGGGCTGCATCCTCGGCGGCCTTGCGCTCGCGCTCCTTGAGTTCGTCCACTATCTTCTGGCACACTTTCCGCTGTTCCTCGGGAGTCATTTTCGACAGAGTCAGCAGCGAGTCCTGCAGATACACGTTGCCGGCGTATGTGGCCAGCTCGTCCAGCACGTCGCTGCGCTTCTTCAGCATCTTGTAGTCGGGATACGTCTCCGGCAACTGCGGTATCGCCTCCGAATAGCATGGCTGCGCCTTGACATAGTCCCCCTGCTTGAAGTATATGCCGCCCAACGTGAGCTGGGCCAGCGCCTTGTCGATGCCGTTGCGGGTGGATTTCTCCACGGCCAGGCAATAATTCTTCACGGCCTCGGCCGTATCCTTGCGGCTCAGGTAGAGGTTGCCGATGGCGTAATAAATCTGGTCCAGGAATTCGGCGTTGCGGGCGTAGCGCGTCATGGTCTTGAGCGAACGCACCTCTCCCTTGATGTTGGTGCCCTGAAACACCTCGCTCTGCTTGATGCGGGCGTTGAATTTGGTGCGGTAGTTGGTCGACGCTCCGGCCCCGGCTTTCTTGAAGGCATTGTAGGCCTCTTTCTTCTTGCCTAACTGCGTATAGGTCTGCCCCAACAGGAACCACAGCCTGTTTTTCTGCGAGCCTTTGGCATGGCGCGCGGCATATTGCAGCGGCTCCACGGCCTTCTCCCACTGACGTGTATGAACGTAATAGTCGGCCCATGCCAGATTGTACAGGTTCTTCAGGTAGCCGTTGGTCAGGCTTTTCTCCTTGACGGGATGCAGGGCGTTTTCAGCCTCATAGTCCCACCCCATTGCTAAGTAGCTGAGGGCCATCCACAGCTGCGCCTCGGTCACGGTGTTGGGAAGCCATGTGAAATGCTTGGAAGTATAGAGGAATGTGGAGGCGGCGCCTAAGAAATCGCCGTCCATATATTGCCCCTTGCCCATCGTGATCCACGAATTGTGCAGGAATGGATTGAACTCGTCGCGGGCACGGAACGCCTTCTCCTTGGGCGTTCCCTTCTTTTTTGGCGGTTTCTTCTTGATGGAATGCAGCTGTATGGACTTCTGCATCTTCTCGATGGTGCGTTTGAAGGATCCGGTGGGCTGCGGAGCCTTCTTGTCGTTGCGCGCCTCGGCGGGATGTATCAGCACTCGCTGCGAGTAGTCGTCCTCGTAGTTAGTGAGCATTTCTTTCAGCTGCTCGTCATAATTGGTCTTGCCGTTGTAGTAGACGTTGTAACGTGTGGTGAATGCCTGCCAGTTGCGCGAGGCGGGGGTGTTGCGGTTGGTGCCGCACGACACAGCGCCGGCCGTAATGGCCGCCGCCAGCATGAACATCGTCGCTTTTACCCACTTTTTCACCTCTTTAAAACGAAGTTCATCCCCCCGATATTGTCAGATGACGCCTCACAACGCCATTCGCCGTGTCACAGATGCGCCAGCATCTCGTCCTTGTGGTCGCCCCAGCGCTCGTAATATTGCTCGCGGGTTCGCTTCCACCGCTTGTGGCTCCACAGATAATACTGCGGCGCTTCGCTGATGTTGGCCTGCAGCATGTCGAAGTATCTGCGCGTGATGGAGAAGTCAGGCTCCTTTTTCGGCGTATCCGTAATCGGCACGAACTTCAGCACGTACCGCCCTCGCTTCGGACGGCTCAGATGGCAGTAATACACCTCGGAATCCAGGAACTTCGAGATTCGTTCCGGTCCGGTGAACACCGCCGTATCGTGGTTCAGGAAATCGACGAACAGATGCGCCTCCCAGCCGGGCCGCTGGTCGGCTATGAAACCGGTCACCGACGGCCTGCCACTGCGCTTGCAGTCTATCAGGAAGCGCATTATCTCCTTCATCGGCTCGTTATTGGCGTGGAAATGCGTGCGTATCCTGATGAACAGACGGTCCATCGCCTTGTTGTGCAGCGGATGGTACACCTGCGCGCACACCGCATCCTTAGGGAAATGAACGGGCAACGACGACACCCATTCCCAGTTGCAGTAATGACCCAAGAACAGGGTGACGTTGCGGCCCTGTTCCAGCGCGCGGCTCACCTGCTCCGCATTCTCCACCACAAGGCGCCGCCTGATGGTGCGCTCTGACATGGTCAGGAGCTTCAGAGTCTCCACGCCGTAATCGGCCAGCCAGTGATAGAATCCCTTCTCGATGCGGCGCAGCTCCTTGGTGTTCCTGTCAGGAAACGCCTCCTCTATGTTGCGGCGCACGGTGCCCCGGCGGTAATGCACCACGCAGCGCGCCAGCCACGCCGTGACGTCGGCAAACAGATACAGCACCCTTAACGGCACCAGCGACAGCGGATACACCACGCCGCACAATAATATGTAATTGATCTTATCCTTGAACCTCAGTTTCATCACGTTCCGTTCGTTGTGCCTTAATCTGCGCCACGACTACCGCACGCTGCAGCTCGTGGCGTCTTATCTCGGGATGCACCACCCATTTCTGGGCGCACCATCCCGCTATCCACCATACAACGGCCAGAATCCACAGATTGATATATTCCGAACCCACCTGCCACAGCCGGGAGCCGTCGGTGTTCATCTTCACGAATCCTTCCACGCCCCATGTCGACGGGAATATCGCGCCGAGCCAGCGCCATACCACCGGCATGTCGTAACGCGGCCAGATTATGCCGGATATCAGCAGGAACAGCAGCGACGTCACCACCCAGCTCACGAACACCGACTCGCGTTCCGTCACCACGGCCTGGAACACGAAACCCATGCCGACGCACCCTAACGTCATCGGCAACAGGAACATCAGTTCCTCCAGCACGTTCCCGGCCATGGGGAACCGGAATATCATCGGCACATAGTGTATCATGAACACGCACGGTATGAACATGATGGTCATGTAACACAACGCCTGCCCCAGCATGGTGCCTATGGTGGAGCCCATGTAGTTGTAGGGATTATACAGCGTCATCCTGGGATTCTCGTGCTTGGCGCCTCCGGCCATTCCGACCACAAGTATCAGACACTGCTGCAATATCAGGATTATCACGGCCGGCATGATGAACGAATCGAACCCGCTCTTGATGTTTCCTAAACTTGCATTCACGATGGGCATCAGGTTGCCGTCGGTGATGGTGCCTACCAATGGCCCGACACGGTTTATGGTTTCGGTCATCAGTTCCGAGCCCATTTCCTCCATCACGTTCGTGACGGCTATCAGCAGCGACTTATACCTGAGCAGCAGGCTCATCTCGCAGTACATCACGGCATTGCCGGTCTCGCCGCGTCCCACCTTGCGGTCGAATCCCTCCGGTATCTCCAGGATGGCGTAACAGTCGCCCCGGTTCATCGCCTCGCGCGCCTCGGCCAGGTCGGCGGCATAGCCCATGACCCAGGCCTGCTCGCAGGCATCTATATTGCGCACCAGCTCGCGGCTGAGCGGCGTGCGGTCGTGGTCAACCACGATCATCTCCACCTCGCGCACCACTTCCGGATTGTATATCAGCGAATAGAGCACCGGATACACAAACGGCAGGAAGCCGAAGAACAGCAGCAGTCCCTTGTCGTGCAGCACCAGGGTGAACTCGTGCGCATACACCCGGAACAGCCGTGTCAGCCACGCCTTGACATGTCCCCAGGGGCTCCGTTTCTTTCTATTCTGATACCTCATGATGTTAAGGACTATATACTGGTTTCACAAATGCGCGCTTGATGCGGCCCATGAACAGGATGGCCAGCAACGGATACACCAGGTAGCAGGCAAACCATATCCCCGAATAGTGGAAGGGCAGTCCGTTCAGCGCGGTGTTGGCGTATATCAGGAAGTTATAGCGGGCCGGCATCAGATAGCTGAATATGGCCAATCCGCTGTACATGCTCTGCACCGGAAACGAATAGGCGGCAATCGAGAACGTCAGTATGCCGGTCAGCGCGCACACCGACAGACTGAACCTCAGGTTGGGCAGCACGCCAAACACGGCCACGGCAAATGCCTGCGACGCCACCACATAAAGCAGCTGCGACAGGGCTATGACCCACCATTGACCGTACATGGGATAGTGGTTGAACCTGAACATCCATGCGGTCAGGAAAAATGCCATCACCCACCATATCACGGTCTGCGGGAACAGCTTGCCGAACAGTGCCCTGGCTATCGATCCGTGCGCCATCCTCATGAGGCGGGGCGACGTGTGGTATTTTACTTCCTGACCGAGCGCGAACACGGTGCACAGCATTATCATCAGCTGCAGCACCGCGGGCATGAACGAATTGCCTAAGTATATGCCGTAGTTCAGCTGCGGATTGCCTATGCAGCGCGACGTCACGTTGACGGGCATCAGCATCGAGGCGAAGTTCTGCGGATTCTGCCCCACGTCCTGCACCACCTCCATGGCCACTCCGGCCTTGGAATATATGGCCGTGGCCTTGAAGGTCTTGAACAGCAGCGTGCCCGGCACGTAATATGCCATGTTGGTATAGAACGTGATGACGGGCTTGCGACCCGACAGCAGGTCGCGCTGGAAGTTTTCCGGAATCATGAAGAATCCGTATATCTTCCCCTCCTGCAGCATCTCGCGCGCCTGAGAGTAGGAATTCGGCGTCTCCTTCAGGTCCACCATCTGCATGCCGCTTAAGGTCTGGGTGATGCCGCGCGACAGCTTGGTGCCGTCCTTGTCGACGATGCCGGCGGGGATGCGCGTGGGCAGTCCCGCGTCAAGCATGGTGCCTATGAACAGGAACATGAACAACGGCAGCAGGAACAGCCCCACCCACATCAGCGGTCTGCGCGCTATCTGGATCAGGGAGCGTACCATTATCCCCTTCACCGTGTCGGGAATAATCCACACCTTGCTGCCGCGGGGTTCCGTTTTCATTTCTTATCTTCTTTACCTTCGGCCTTACCTGCCACACCCTTGTACACCACCGACATTCCGGGACGGAAATTCTCGATGGGCTTCTCGGGGCGGGCCTTGATCTGGAACGTACGGGCGTCATAGTCGCCGGTGGCCTTGGTGGCCTGCCAGTTGGCGTATGTACCCAGGTCCTTGATATAGAACACGGTCATTTCCGTATTCATGTCCAGAGCGGGAATGTACACTTTTAGTTTCGTACCTGCCTCAATGTCCTTCAGCATAGTCTCGCGCACGTTGAACACGGCCCAGCGGTCGGGCAGCTGCAGCGTCGCCACGGGCGCGCCGGTGGCTATCAGTTCCGACACGGCGGGATAGATGCTGATGATCTCGCCGTCGAAGGGCGCGGTCAGGTACTGGTCCTCGCGTATGGCCTCCACCTTCTTGGTCGACATCTTGGCCACGGTCACCAGCGCGCTGGCGGTCTCCTTGTCCTCGGGCTGCGCCCCGGACTTGGCCAGCTCATAGCTGGAACGCGCCGCCTCGGCGCCCGATTTCGCCATTTCGTAGGCGGCCTTGGCCTCGTCGCGGCGCTGGGCCGAAACCACACCCTTGGCATAGAGCGCCTCCATACGCCGGTAGGTCTTCTCGGCGATGGTCACGCCGGCCTGGGCCTGTTCCCACACGTCCTTGGCGGCCTGGACTATCTGAACGCGCGTGCCTGCATCCACTTTCTTGCGGCCGGCGGCGGCCACGTCCTCCATGGCCTGCGCCTCGTCATACTGAGCATCGACCAGTGGCGAGACTATGTGCACCAGCGTGTCGCCCTTGCGCACCTGCTGGCCTTCCTCCACATATATATGCGCCACACGGCCCGGCATCTTGCCGGACACCCGTATTTCTGTGGCCTCCCCCTGACCCTGCACCACGTCGGGGCCGGGCTTGATCACAAGAAAGCCCAGCACCGCAAGGGCCGCAAGTATTATGAGCAGCACCACGATGGTGCTTAACAGGAATCTGTCTTTTTGGGACACTGCCACCGGATCCTCCTCGCCCATAGGCACTATGCGCACCACGGGCACCTTCTCCGACGTCACGCTGTCGGATGCCGGCGTCATGTTTTCTCTCTGCTGTGTATTATTGTCTGTTGCCATCTCGCTGTATTTTTCCGTTTCTTAATTGCCGAGGGTGCCGAGCACCTTGGCCAGATATACTTCGCACAGGCGCACTCCTATTTCCGCGTCTATCTTTTCGGAATTGGCCTGAAGCCAGCCGGTCTGTGCCAGTATCACGTCATTGGTGGTCATCACACCCTCCTTGAAGGCGATGCGGGCGTTGTCCAGGTTCTCCTGCGCGCTGCGCATGTTGGAGCGCGTCATGTCCAGTGTCTTGAACGCCTCCTGGAACTTGAACCTGGCCTGCGACACCTGAAGCTCCACTTTCTGTTCCATATCCTCCAGCATCAGCTGCTGGGCGCGCGTGGCGCTCTTGGCGGCACGATAGTGGTTGTAGTTGCCGCCCCAGTGCCAGATCGGTATGGTCAGCGCCGCGCCTACCGAGAAGCCGCCGCGCACATGCTTGCTGAAGCCGTTGTTAAGGTTAGGCGTCGAGAATTCGTAGGATCCGAACACACCCACTTTGGGAAGCATGGTGCCCATCACCATCTTCTCGCGCCCTTTCAGCACGTTGATGCCCTGGCGTATGGCCTCCAGGTCCTGACGGTTGGCGTACACGTCCTCCAGATTGTATGTATATGCCGGCGGTGTCGACGACACTCCGTCCACCTCGTCGCTCAGCGTGAGCTGCGTATCGGCGGGGAGGCCGCACACCTGCGCCAGATTCATCCGCGCCAGCGTCAGTCCGTCGTTCACCTTCGTCTCCATTATTCGAGCCTCGTTCAGCTTCACGTCCACGGTCAGCACGTCACTGCGCGTGGCCACTCCCTCCTCGTACATCGCCTCGACGTTGCGGTGCAGCGTATCGACAAGCTGAACGAAACTTTCGGCTAATTTCTGCTTGGCGCGCAGCGACACCACCAGCCAGTAAGCCTGATCCACGGCGTAGGTCACCTCCTGCACCACGGCGTTGCGTCCGGCCACGGCCGCGCTCTCGGCATACCGGGCTATGTCGTTCAGGGCCTTGATGGTTCCGCCCATGAACACCGGCTGCGTCAGCGTCACCGCTCCCGTAAAGATATGGTGCGTGTCGAAACTCAGCGCGTCCTTGGGTATCACGGCCACCTCGGTAGGAATGTAACCTCCGCCGTCGGGATTCTTGATCGGATTGCCCGAAGGGTCGGTAAGTATGTTCCAGTCGAATTTGCCGGTGCCGGGATTGAACGACATGGTCGGAAGCTTGGCGTCCTCGGCCAGCAGATTGATCTTACGCTGATTGTACATATAGGCGGCGCTGAAATCGATGCCGGGCAGATACATGGCCTTGGCCGCCTTGCGGTCATAGCCGGTGCCGGTCACCGTCTCCTGCGCTATCGCGATGGTCTTGTTGTTGCGCAACGCCATGCTGCGGCATGAGTCAAGGCTCACCACGCCGCCCTGTGCGCTGACGCCCGCGACACCGGCCGCGGCTATAACAAGAGTCAATATGGAGCGTCTGTATTTTGCCATAAAGATATGATTCTATGTGGAATTTCGCTACTCTTAATAAACGCAAAAAGACAGCCAAAGAATTGACGCATATATTAAAATGCGTATATTTGACCAACAAATGTCCTTTTTGGAGCATAAAATTATCAATCATCAAATAATAGGAGTGTCCTTGCCGTTACTCAACATACGGAGTTTTTGCCATTTAGGATTCAAGGAGCTAAGCGGATTTTATATGACCGGATTTCTGAAAAAATATAAAGAGGAGTATCGCAAGCTGCTGCAACTGGGAGGTCCGATTCTGGTGACCCAGCTCAGCGTTATCGTGTTCGCGTTCAGCGACACCATCATGGTGGGCCACTACAGTGTCAATTCACTGGCAGCCGCCGCGTTCGTCAACAGTCTGTTTCTGGTGCCCAACGTCATGATGATGGGCCTGGCCAGCGGCGTGACGCCGCTGGTCGGGGCGCTGTATTCGCAACGGAAATGCCGAGAGGCCGGCTCGATAACGCGCGGCTCGCTGCAGGTGAACATGGCCATGGCCCTGATCTGCACCCTGATAATGGGCCTGATGTATTTCATGCTCCCCTATATGGGCCAGGCACCGGAACTGCTGGCTCAGATTCAGTCCTATTATCTGATACTGATGCTCATGCCGGTGCCTATGGCCATATACAACGTGCTGGCGCAGAGCTCCAACGGCATCGAATACACCTCCGTGCCGATGTGGGTCACTGTCGGAGGCATCCTGCTCAACATATTCGGCAACTGGGTTCTGATATACGGCAAGTTAGGCTTCCCCGAGATGGGACTGTCAGGCGCGGGTATCGCCACTGTATTCGCGCGTGCGGTGGCCATGCTGGCCATGTGGGCGGCGTTCCGGAAGCTGCACAGATACAGGGACTATCAGGGAGGGTTCACCGCGCGTTGCCGGCGTGGCGCCGAGCGTGTCAGGGCATGGAAGACATCATGGCCGCTGATGCTGCAGAGCGGCGCCGAGTGCGTGCTGTGGACCGTCGGCGCCGTGGTGGTGGGATGGTTCGGACCCGTGCAGCTCGCCGCCTATCAGGTGGTGAACACCATCAGCCAGCTCGGATTCATGGTATTCATGAGCTTCGCCTCGGCAGTGGCCATCCGCGTGGCCTATTACGCCGGACTGCGCAACGAGCAGGGAGCCGGAGCCGTGGCGCGCGCCGGACTGCACATCAACCTCGTGCTGGCTACCATCGCCTCGCTGGTGTTCATACTCTTTGCCGAACCGCTGATCAACATCTTCATCAACACCTCGGCCGAAGGCGCGAAGGGAGTGGAAGTGATAGCCAGCGCCACGGCGCTGATACTGCCGCTGGTGGTGTATCAATACTTCGACGCCTCGCAGCTGACGTTCTGCAACGCCATCCGAGGCACCGGCCAGGTGAAATACCTGCTGTGGATTTCCGTCACGTCCTACATTGCCGTCGGCATTCCGCTGCTGATGCTCTTTGCCGTCGGCTTCGGCGGCGGCAACCTCGGCGCCTACTGGAGCTTCAACGTCGCCCTGCTTTGCGCCAGCCTGATGTCCCTCCGCTACTTCCGCCGCATCCGCCTCTGAAGTGTGTGCAAGTTCTAAGGCCGGCGGTTCATGCGAGCCGCCGGCTTTCTCATTACACCTTGTCTAAAGGTCACGAGCCTGTTGTCTTATTCACGCAACAGACTTCAAGTCAGTGGTTGAAATTAACTTAACCGCTTCAGATTATAGTCCGCACACAAAGCTGATGAGCATTTGCACTCATGCGACACGGCTCACCAGGAGAAATGCGTTGAATCGCTGCCGCTCTCTTCCAGACTTCCGTTATAATAGTCCTTATATTCCGTTGTTACCGAGGCGGGATATCCATTACTGTCAAGGCGCCAGCTGTATGCTTCTACTCCCCGGTATGTCTCCTTGCCGGCTTTCTGCTCCTGTACCAGTTTCAGCGGCAACTTTTCGGGACCCACACCGAGCAGGCCGGCATAATAGGCTATCTGAAGTACATCGAAGTCAAATCCACCTATACCGTCATACCACATGATGTAACGGTCCTTGTTGGCTATGCCCTCCGGATAGTCGTCGTCAGTATATGACACCTCGCAGCTTCCAGTTACGCTCCGGCCTGACACTTTTCCCTTGCCCGTATACTTGTCAAGACCTCCGTTCGAATACTTGAAACTGATTTCCTCCAGCGAATCTTCCTCATATCCGTACATACGGACATAACTTACTTGATTCTGCTTGTCGTAATTGATGTCCCATTCCATATAGGGCTCATGATCGCAGTAGGCTTCGGCATGACGCACGAATCCCTTTTCGTTCAGATTGATATAGATCGTGTAACGCTCTCCGTCATAGTATGTCATTGTCATGTCGGATTCCGAGGAACGCACCTCGGCAGGGGCATAGTCGAAACTCGCTATGTCGCCGATTGATGTGACACGACCCAGGGCATCCTTGGTCACGGAATTTCCGAACACTACTGCCGGAACGCCTGCCGGAAATACCTTGTCGGGATTCACGTTCTCTACGGACCCGGATCCTCCGTTGTCGCCGTTGTCGTTGTCATCACTGCAGGACACTGTCCCGAATCCTGCCAGGGCCATGCACACCAGCCCCGTCGTCATTAAGTTTCTGATTCTCATCTTTGAACATTTAAATGTGAATAATATTGCACAAAATTCAATTGTTACCACTCCCTGCCGGGTGTGCCAACTGATGAAAGATGAAGATTCCGGAAACAAAAAAATCCTGCAAAATCCTCATCAATCCTATGGTCTGACACCGACAGGATCGGGGATCTGCAAGACGGGACGCAGAAGTAAAATAATAAAACCGGGAAAGAGCCGTCCCACTACTTTCCGCCATACGATGAAACACATGGCCGAATTGCCGAGGTAGTGTAATTCCCGTACACAAATCAATTAGACTCAATCTGTGTTTGCAATGCAAAATTAGTAATTTAATCCCAAATCAACAACTCCAGTCCCCAAAAAAGTAACTGTTCCGCGCACAAAATACGCAAAACCAAATCATGCACAATCTTTTCGCTCCGGACGGCGACCTGAAGTTCACGCGCGGCCGTATCTCGATGAACTGCAACGATTACGGCCGCTCATGGTACAGCTGCGACGAAGTGGCCGGCGACCTCGAGCTGAAGCATTTCAACATAGAACGCGACAAGCGCGGAATCATACCCCTGATACGGGCCGCCCAGCGGTATAACCCGGACCTCACCTTCTGGATTTCCCCCTGGAGTCCGCCGAGCTGGATGAAAATCAACCACGACTATCCCGTGGTGAGCAGCCGCCACAATGACGCCGATCCAAACATAGATTACCTGCTCTACGGGTCGGTAGAGGGGATAGACGAGGACGAGATGAAATTTCTGGGCGAACGCAACGGCAAGTTCCCCCGCAAACTGGCCACGCAGGACTATTTCATCCAGGACCCTCGCTATCTGCAGGCATACGCCAACTATTTCTGCAGGTTCATCGACGAATACGGCAAGCAGGGCATACCCATCGACATGGTGATCTATCAGAACGAGGCGTACAGCTATACCCCCTATCCCGGCTGCCCCTGGACGGCGGAGGGCACCATCCGTTTCAACCGCACAGTCGTCGTAGCCGGAAATTTCGAGGATACCTTACAATCTCTCTCCGTGAAAGTCGGCACCAAATATCTGAACCAATCCCTTCCGCCCCATTCCTTCAATACCTTCGTGATTACCGGCCATTAAGCGGAAGCCCGAAGCCCGAAGCCTGCGCGCGCTCCGAATGCAGCAGCCCCGACTGTGGCGGAAGCCCGCGGCTTCCGCTGTTCCGTCAGCGTCATCTGTCTCCCTCGCCCATCAGGGCGACCGTGGCATCCGGGGTAAGCGCGGCCAGGCGTTCGGCCAGGCCGTTTAGGCGGCTGGCTTTGTCATAGCTCATATCCTCCCTCCTGGTGGCTGTGCCCGCTTTAGCCACTAAAAGCAGCCGCCCCTCCGCGCAGGTGTCCATCCCTTGGCCCGATGGCTTGAACCGCTCGGCGAATCCATAGTCCACTATCCGGATTACCGAGCCTCCCTCGGCCAACGCCTGCTTCCTGATTTCATTCTCAACGGGATGGATAAAGGGCGATACCAACACCATACCCTGACGCATCGCGCCGATACACCGGGCCTTATAGGAGGCCTTCTCCGCGGCGTTCCACTTGCGCCGCACATGCACCGCAAGCATCGGCTTGCGCAACAGGAACATATTCCCTACGCAGTCCACCATGTCGTCGTTGATTTTCACCGACAGGTTGCGCCGGAACAGGTCGGGATACTTCCGTTTTATAAGCAACCGGCGCGGATTGTCCGTGATATACCGTTCCAATATTTCCAGCTGTTGGCGGTCAAAGACGATACGGTCGTGGATTCCGCCCCCTTTGAACACGCCGGCTTCCTGCGGAATCAGCCGGGAGTCCCGGCATCTGCGCGTAGTGACCGATTCGATTATGGCCACAAGACTGGTAACAGGGCGGGAAAGCATACGTTTCAACTCCAATAATATATGGATATGGTCAGGCATTATGACATACTTGCGGATAATGAGGTCCTTGCACCGCATGGATGCCGTTTTCTGCAGTTCCTCATCGAATATGCATCCGATGGCCGACAGTACCACACGCGGCGCATTCTCGCCGTACCGTACGCCGGGATTGCCAAGGACGTGGCTCAGCACCGGCGCAGCGGGATGCTTTTGCAAGGTAAACATATAGATTCCCGGCATTGTATAGTCATGGAAGGACGCCCGGCGTGTCATTCTGTGTTTTACCGGGCTTTTATAGTCAGAGGTAGGAGCGGAATCCATATCGTGGAATTTGATTGGGCTAAAATAGCCCATAATTCCCATACAGCCAAATAAAAAGCCGAAAAAACGCAGAAAACGGCAGTAAAAGACCGAAAACGAAAAAGTAAAAGCCGCGGGCTTTTACCGCAGTTGCGCCCGCGTTCCTAATGCAGCAGCCCCGACTGTGGCGGAAGCCCGCGGCTTCCGCACCGCCGGATACGAAAACAGCCGCCCGGAGGCGGCTGTCGCGGGGCGTAAGCCCACGGGGTGATCCGGCTGCGACTCGAACGCAGGACCGTCTGCTTAGAAGGCAGATGCTCTATCCAGCTGAGCTACCGGACCCCTTTGCGTCTGCAAAGTTAATAATTTAAATCCACTCTGCAAAAATAATTGCTTTTCAACATCCTGATTCGACTGTCCGCGCACTATGACTGAACCCTGATACTTTAAATTCATTTTTTTGCGGCATTTGCATTTCCAAGTAAATTGTTCTAAATTTACAGCTGATAAAAACGAAACAGATGCCTAATAAGAAGCCTCAGGTGGTATATCTCCACGGATTGCAGTCGTCGGGACAGTCGGCGACGTGCCAGCGGTTGCGCCGCGCTCTGCCTAAACATGAAGTCATCACGCCTGACCTGGCGGTGCCTCCCGAAATGGCCATGACCGAACTGAAACGCCTTGCTTCGCTCATCAGCCCGGACGCCGTAATAGTAGGCACGTCGATGGGGGGCATGTTCGCGCAGCAGTTCCGTGGATTCAAACGCATCCTGATCAATCCCAGCTTCCACGTGAGCCGCAAGCTGTCGGAATTTACCGGCCAGCGTCTGCCATTCCACAATCCGCGCAAGGACGGTCTGAAGGATTTCGAGGTCAACGACAAATTAGTGAAGAAATACGAGAAGCTGGAGGCCAGGCAGTTCGATCCTAAATCGGGAATCATCGGCAGGCATCCGGACTCGCCCGACCTGGTGTGGGCCTTCTTCGGCACGCAGGACACCGTGGTGAACGGCAAGGATGAATACCTGCAGCATTATTCGCAGTATCAGGACTTCGATGGCGGCCACCGTCTCGATCCGGACACGACCCTGAACCTGATTGTGCCCAAAATCCTGGAACTGACCTCGAAACAATAACGTAACACCTCATAAAAATCGACTATGAAAAAACTATTGTATATGCTGGCATGTGTACTTGGCGTCGGCGCCCTGTCATGCGGCACAAAGACCACGAAGCAGGAGTCCACAGGCTTAGTAAAGGTTGAGAACGGCGAGTTCACACTCGACGGCCAGCCTTATAAATATATCGGCACCAATTTCTGGTACGGTGCCATCTTAGGCAGCGAGGGACGCGGCGGCGACCGCGCGCGCCTGCTGCGCGAGCTGGATTCGCTCCACGCGTTGGGTCTGGACAACCTGCGCATCTTAGCCGGCGGTCAGGGCGACCGCCACATCCCGTCGCACATCGAGCCGACATTGGAGACGGCCCCCGGTGTTTACAACGACACCATCCTGGCGGGTCTGGACTTCCTGCTGTCGGAAATGGAGAAGCGCGGCATGAAGGGGGTGATCTACCTGAACAACGCCTGGGAATGGAGCGGTGGCTACGGATCGTACCTGGAGTGGGCCGGACGCGGCAAGGCTCCGGTGCCCTCGGTGGACGGCTGGCCGGCGTACAACGACTATGTCAAGGCGTTCGTAATGGATACGGTCGCTCGCCGCATGGCCACCGACCATGCCCGTTTCATGGCTGGGCGCACCAACCGCTACACCGGCAAGCCCTACAAGGACTCCCCCGCCATCATGTCGTGGCAGGTGGCCAACGAACCACGCAGTTTCTCGGACGAAGGCAAGCCTTACCTCAAGAGCTGGATTCAGGAGACGGCCCGTGCCATCAAGGAGGTTGACCCCAACCACCTGGTATCGACCGGCAGCGAGGGTAAGCATGGCTGCGAGCAGGATCTGGAACTCTGGGCCGACATCCACGCCATGCCCGAGATAGACTATGCCATCGCCCATCTGTGGCCATACAACTGGAGCTGGGCGCATCCCGACAGCCTGAAACAGCACGTGGGCGTTTCGTGCGAGAAAGCCAAGGAATACATCAGCCTGCACGCCGCCAAGGCCAGACAGATGAAGAAACCGCTCGTCATAGAGGAGTTCGGATATCCGCGCGACAACATGGGCCTGGCGCCTGGCAGTCCCACCGAGGCCCGCGACGCGTTCTACGACTACATGTGCGGCCTGGTGGCCGACGGCACCATCTCGGGCCTCAACTTCTGGGGCTGGGGCGGCGAGGCCAAGCCCAAACATGCCGTCTGGGAACCGGGCGACGACTATACAGGCGACCCTGCCCAGGAGGACCAGGGCCTGAACTCAATATTCCTGGCCGATAAATCAACACTGAACATAATCAAGAAACATACTGCGAAATTCAAGAAATGAAAAAGCTGCAGATAGTAACCGAAATCGAGGAACTGACATACGACGAACTCACGGCCGAGGACCGCGGACTGATAGACCGCGCCAAGTCCATGACACGCACCAGCTACGTGCCCTACTCGCATTTCCATGTGGGAGCGGCGTTGCTTATGGCCAACGGTGAGATAGTGACCGGCTCCAACCAGGAGAACGCCGCATTCTCGCCCACGATGTGCGCCGAGCGCAACGCGGCCTTCCAGGCCGGCGCCCTCTATCCGGGCGTAGCGATGAAGAAGATAGCCATAGCCGCCTGGACCATGAACGGACACGAGGAGGGGACTCCCTACGAACTCTGCTTCCAGGGACAGCCCATCTCCCCATGCGGCGTATGCCGCCAGGCCCTGCTGGAATACGAAGCCGCCTACGGCACTATCGAAGTCCTGCTCTATGGCCGCGAACGCATCCTGCGCTTCCCCACCGTCGCCTCGCTGCTGCCTTATTGTTTCACCGAATTCTGAACTTTTAAGGATTCCGGAAGGTTAAACTAAGAAACATATTAAGGCATCGTTCCTTAAAAAATGTAAACGCCAGGGCGGTGGATTTTCGAGGTA
>ERZ791865.350-NODE-350-length-70566-cov-38.888088_pt1 | contig 70566 bp, 61 predicted proteins | sample MGYA00509942_ERZ791865 | MGnify/ENA primary metagenome ERZ791865 (study PRJEB30046, sample SAMN00792098) | human gut metagenome | study: EMG produced TPA metagenomics assembly of the A metagenome-wide association study of gut microbiota in type 2...
TCTCTTACCTTGTAAGTAAGAGAACCGTGCTTTCCATTACCTTGTAAGTAAGAGAACCAATAAACTAATAAAACAAATAAAGCAAAAAGTCAATCATTTTTCAAGATAAAACCAAATGATTGACAAGACATTACGAAAAGCATGAAACAAGTTTTGCGTTTCAATAAAGTAATCAAGAGTATCATCATTGCAGGTGATTTATGCATCCTCAATGCGGTTTTCATCACCGTATATCATATGATGAATATCACTACTCTCGGTATAACGTTTGCCAATTCACTGCCGCAATTATCGGTTTTGTTGAATTTGGTTTATCTTCTCTGCAACTATTCCAAGGGAGTTGTCCTGCACCGCCGTCTCGTGCGTCCCGATCACATCATCATGCGTGCCGTCCGCAACACATTTTTTCATGCGGTCGTATTCATCAGCCTGATAAGCCTGGCGAACTTCGGGAATCTCTCAGCCCGGTTCTTTGTCCTGTTCTATTCATGTTTCCTGATAGTTCTCATAGCCTACCGTTTATTATTCAGGCACCTACTGAAATCATACAGACGTCAGGGCGGTAACTCCCGCACGGTGGTTCTGGTAGGAAACGGAGAGAATATGATAGAGCTTAATCACGAACTGACCGATGACCCTACCTCCGGCTTCAATGTCATTGGCTATTTTGCAGATACTTACTCTACGCACTATCCGGATACATGCAGGTATCTGGGGCAACCGGCCGAAGTCGTTCCGTACCTCGAACACAATAATATAGAACACGTATATTGCGGCCTTACTTCCTCGCACAGCAAGGAAATCGTGCCCATCATCAATTACTGTGAAAACCATCTGATTCATTTTTACAGTGTCCCCAATGTCCGCAACTACCTAAAACGCCGTATGCACCTCGAACTAATAGGCAACGTACCGGTACTTTATATCCGCCGCGAGCCATTGGCACAGCCCGAAAACCGACTGATAAAGCGGTTGTTCGACATCGTGTTCTCACTACTGTTCCTATGTACGGTATTCCCTGTCATCTACATCATAATCGGTACGGCAATCAAGATTACCTCACCCGGCCCTATCTTCTTCAAGCAGAAGCGCAGCGGCGAGGAAGGCAAGGAGTTCTGGTGCTACAAGTTCCGCTCCATGCGTGTCAACAAAGACAGCGACAAAGTGCAGGCCACCCAAAACGACCCGCGCAAAACCCGTTTGGGCAATTTCATGCGCAAAACAAGCATCGACGAACTGCCGCAGTTCGTCAACGTCCTGTTGGGCGATATGTCCGTAGTGGGCCCCCGCCCGCACATGCTGAAGCATACCGAAGAATACTCCAAACTGATTGATAAATATATGGTACGCCACCTTGTAAAACCCGGCATCACCGGCTGGGCGCAAATCAACGGTTTCCGCGGAGAAACCAAAGAGCTGTGGCAAATGGAAGGGCGTGTGGAACGGGACATCTGGTACTTGGAGCACTGGACGTTCATGCTCGACCTGTACATCATATATAAGACCGTGCGAAATGCGATAAGAGGAGAAAAAGAAGCCTACTGAGGCAAGTTGAGAGTTAAAAATTAGAAACACATGAAAAAAGGAAGTCTCATATTTTTATTATTACCTCTGCTGTTGGCAGGATGCCAAAGCTACAAGAAAGTGCCCTATCTGCAGGACGGCTTGCAACAGATTGCCATGACCGATACAAGCGCACACAGCACGCCCCTGTACGATGCCCGCATCATGCCGAAAGACCTGCTGACAATCGTAGTGAGCTGTCCGGAAGAACCGGCATTGGCGGAGCCGTTCAATCTGACCATAGCGACTCCCGTCAGCAACACCGGTAGCAAATCCCTCACTTCTCAGCCCGCATTGCAACAGTACCTCGTCGACAATGACGGAAATGTGGAATTTCCCGTATTGGGTACTATCCACTTAGGCGGACTCACCAAGGGGGAAGCCGAACAATACATTAAGGACAAGCTCAAATCGCAATTCCGTGAAACGCCCATTGTCACCGTACGCATGATAAACTATAAAATTTCGGTTATCGGTGAGGTAGGCCAACCGGGTACCTTTACCATTACCAACGAGAAGGTCAACATCTTCGAAGCCCTTGCCATGGCAGGTGATATGACTATCTACGGCATTCGCGACAATGTAAAGCTGATTCGCGAGGACAGCACCGGCAAGCGGGAGATTATAACACTCAACCTGAATGACCCGAACATACTGCAATCGCCTCATTATTACCTGCAACAAAACGACATCCTGTATGTCACCCCTAATAAGACCAAGGCAAAAACATCCAATATCAGCAGCAGCACTACCATCTGGTTCTCGGTTGTCGGCTCATTGGTATCGTTGGCGAGCCTTATTATTGCGATTACAAAATAAGGAGAACTGAAAAACAAACCGAAAATAAAAAATTACAGACGTGAAAGAAGAAATATACGACGACTTGTTCGAAGAAAAAGAAGGGAACACCAACTGGCAGGCTATGCTGTTCAAATATGTTATCCGCTGGCCGTGGTTCATAGCCTCAGTCGTCCTCTGCATGGTATGCGCATGGCTCTATCTGAAGACCATCACTCCGGTGTACAACATCAGTGCATCCATCATCATCAAGGATGACAAAAAAGGAGGGAACTCCGGTAGCGACCTCAGCGCTTTCGAGAACTTCGGCATCATATCATCCGCCAAAAACATCGACAACGAAATCGAAATTCTCCGCAGCAAGTCGCTCATCAAGGATGTGGTCAGCGAACTGGGACTGTACATCAGCTATTCCGGCGAAGGCAGATTCCAGCAACCCGATTTATACGGTTCATCTCCGGTACTCGTACATTTCCTGCCCGAAGATGCCGAACGGCTTAAGGCTCCCATCCTGTTGAATATCAACTACCATTCCGGCAACCGGATAGATGTAACGGCAACCGTCAACGGAAATACCGTCAACAAACGTTTTACGGAATTGCCCGCCGTCCTGTCCGGCGAAGCGGGTACGCTTACTTTCATATCCAATCCCGCCGCCCCCATTACAGGTAGCGGCAGTGTAGATGTAAGCATTGTCAATCCGCTGTCCGTAGCCAAAGGGTATCGGGGTGCCTTATCCATCGAACCGACCAGCAAGACCACTTCCGTTGTTACCGTATCAATAAAGAATACCAATAAAAAACGCGGTGAAGATTTTATAAACAAACTTGTTGAAATTTACAATAAGAACGCCAACAACGACAAAAACGAAGTAGCGCAGAACACCGCCCGCTTCATCGACGAGCGCATCTCCGTCATCAATCACGAGCTGGGCACTACGGAGCAGGAGCTGGAAAGCTTCAAACGCGAGGCGGGGCTTACCGACCTCAGCAGTGACGCCCAGCTCGCCGTCAGCGAACAGTCCGCCTACGAAAAGCTTTGCGTAGAGAACGGTACCCAGCTCAATCTGATCCAATACCTCTCCGAATATATCCAAAAACCGGAGAATACAACCGCCACTCTTCCTGCCAACGTAGGACTGAACGATGAAACGTTATCCGGTCTCATAGCCCAATACAATGCCCTGATTCTGGAACGTAACCGCCTGCTGCGCACCTCATCGGAAAGCAACCCGGTGGTACGTCGTCTCGACAGCAACATACAGGACATGCGTGCCGGCATCGTCACAACCATTGCCAGCGTGCGCAAGGGGCTGCTTATCACCAAAGCCGACCTCGACCGCCAGGCAGGAAAATACGCCGGACGCATCAGCAACGCTCCCGCCCAGGAACGCCGCTTTGTCAGCATCCAGCGCCAGCAGGAAATCAAGGCAGGACTCTATCTCATGCTGCTGCAGAAACGCGAGGAAAACAATATCGCACTTGCCGCCACCGCCAACAACGCCAAAATCATAGACGATGCACTGGCGGATGATTTCCCCGTATCTCCCCAAAGCAAAAAAATCTATATGATAGCGTTTGTTCTCGGTTTCGGCATTCCGGTCGGAGTTATCTACATACTGAACCTGCTCAGCTTCCGTATCGAAGGACGTGCCGATGTAGAGAAACTCACCAATGTACCCATCATCGGCGACGTACCTATGACAGAGCCCGAAGCCGGACACACCCACACCATTGCCGTACGCGAAAACGACAATGATATCATGGCGGAGACATTCCGCAGCCTGCGCACCAACCTGTTGTTCATACTGGGCGATCCGGACAGGAAAGTAATCCTCGTCACCTCTACCATGAGCGGCGAAGGCAAAACATTCATAGCTTCCAACCTGGCTGTCAGCCTGGCGCTACTCGGCAAGAAAGTCATTATCCTTGGATTGGATATCCGCAAACCGGGGCTGAACAAAGTGTTCCACATCTCCAACAAGGAGCGCGGTATCACCCAATACTTATCCGCTCCCCACAGTACCGACCTGCGCTCCATGATACAGCCTTCATCCGTATCAACCAACCTCAGCATACTGCCCGGCGGAGCCATCCCGCCCAACCCTACGGAGTTGCTGGCTCGCCAATCTCTGGAAGACGCCATCGAAATACTGAAAAAGGATTACGATTACATCGTACTCGATACAGCGCCCATCGGCATGGTCACCGACACGCAGCTCATTGCCCGTGTGGCAGATGCAAGCATCTACGTCTGCCGTGCCGACTATACGCATAAGAACGATTACCAACAGCTTATCAACGAGCTATACAACAATAAACGTTTGCCCAATCTATGTACCGTCATCAACGGCCTGGACATGACCAAGAGAAAATACGGCTATTACTACGGTTACAGCAAGTATGGCAGGTACTACGGCTACGGTAAGAAATACGGATATGGCTACGGGTATGGCTACGGTGATACCGCCAATCCAAAATAAGATATTTACCCCATAAGTCCGGGGGCTTCTACATGCAATGCTGTCCTTGTTTCCGGGCTTATTTTTTGTTTGTTTGCTTGTATGCTGCGGCAGCAGAGCGCTGCTGCCCGGCATACTTTTTAAACCGACCGAACGTAAAAAACAATGCAGAATACGAATCACATAGAAACAAAAAACAATACAGCACCCCGCCAATGGCTGGTGGCCTATGTACAGTCGTGCCTTGAGAAAAAGACTGCACAACGGCTTGCCGCTATGGGCATCGAGTGCTACCTGCCCGTCCAGAGCGAGATTCGCCAGTGGAGCGACCGCCGCAAACGGGTAGAGCGTCTTGTGATTCCCATGATGATATTCGTGCATGTCACTCCGCAGGAACGGCCGCTTCCCCTGAGCCTGCAGGCGGTCAGCCGCTATATGGTACTGCGCGGCGAAAGCACCCCTGCCGTCATCCCCGACGAACAGATGGACCGGTTCCGCTTCATGCTCGATTACAGCCCCGAAGCGGTGGAAATGTGCAGCGCCCCGTTGGCTCCCGGCGATGCCGTGAAAGTAATAAAAGGGCCGCTTGCCGGACTCGAAGGAGAGCTTATCACTGTGAACGGGAAAAGTAAAGTTGCTGTGCGGCTGGATATGTTGGGGTGCGCGCATGTGGATGTGCCTATAGGATTTGTCGAGAAAAAGGGGGAGGAAATGGAAGGGCAAAAGAACAAAAAGACAAAAGAAATACAGAAGGCAAAAGAGATACAAAAGAGGAGGCAACAAGAAGAAAAGGCTGTACGATGATTTTACTTATCACCCTACAGCCTTTTCAGCATCCTGCTATCAGAATTCCTTCCCTACATCAAAGCAGGGACATTGCTTGGTCCACTCCATGGGTTCCACTTCCCCGTTTCCATTCAGGTCGGGACTGAGGTCCCTGTGCCCCACTACACACGTACCGGGATATTCCTGTAATAACTTTCCCACCAGCACACTCAGCGAATGTCGCTGCCACTCTGTCCTCGTATCTTTCGGATTTCCGTAACGGTCCAGCCCACCTTCATAACAGATGCCTATCGAGTGAGCATTGTAGCCCCGCACATGCGCCCCCACTTTGCTTACCGGACGGGTAGCCAGGACTCTTCCGTCACGCCGCACATAGAAATGATACCCTGTTCCGTCGAACCCTATAAGCCTGTGAGAAGCCTCCAGCGCCTGTTCGGTCAACGCATAGTTCTCGCGCGTGGAGCTACAATGGATTACTATCAGGTCAATCGCTCTCATCTCCTAAAATGTCATCGCATTCGCACCAAACACACCCAGCACAGCCGAAGCCACTGCAATTACCACTTTCAAAATCGTATCCCAAAAACCTTTACTTTTTCCCATACTTCTTTTTTTTCAATTTAAAAATTTAAAATTCATCATTCAAAACACCTTATCCTTATCCCAACGGGTTCTCTTCCTCACCGCCAGCATTTCCGCCGCCGTTGCCGCTGCCGCCCGATGTCTTGTTGTCGTCGGACACCAGCTCGAAATTAATGTTGTTGGGTGCGCCCTTCGTGGTGGCAACCGAGTCGTTCACCAGTCTGAGCGTAGTGGCGACCTTGAAATTAATCCGCACCTTGTCAATATTCTTCACCGTACAATCCTTGGGATTTTCCGTTGCTATGCAGTGAAACGAAGTGCGGAAAATTCCGAAATCATCCAGACGGACACTGTTGCCGTCGGTCAGCTTCTCGCGCATGTTTCTCACAATCGCCTTGCCCACGTGCAGCACATCTTCTGCCGACATACCTCCTAAAGCCTCTATTTCTTCCGAGATGCGTTTCAAATCATACATCTTCGCGTCGCGCGGTTTTCTTTTCAGGATATAAACCAACGGAGACGTCTTGTCACCAATCTTTTTGTAGCGCTGTGCGCGTACCACCAATGCTGTTGCCATAATTCTTAAGTTTTAATTGTTAATTGTAAATCATTCATCGCTCAATCCGAAGGGGCCCTTTCTTCTGACCGGCGATACAAAGATAGCCCCTTCCCCACCCGCTTCCGCCCCTTTCCGCTCCTTCGCACATCATTGCACACCATAAAGCGTTTTTCTGCGACTTATGACACCTTACGACGCGATAAACTGTCCTTTTTTCTTTCGCAAACCACTAATTTTCACTAACTTTACATCATAAAAACAAGTAATAAAGAACATGGAAAAATCCTCTTTCATCCCCCGCAGCTACAGCAAAAGCGAGCTGGCAATCTTATACAGTCCCAGCATCACGCCCAAGGCAGCCGTCCGCAAGCTCAACCGCTGGATAGCCTTCAAGCCCGGACTCCTGGAACAGCTTGCCGCCACCGGCATGCTTCCCAATGCCAAGTGCTACACTCCGATTCAGGTGCACGTCATCGTAGAAGCATTGGGAGAACCGTAGCCTCCGAAAAGCCAGGCGTTTAAAAACCGAATGCCCGGAGTTTGCATCTGAAACTCCGGGCTTTCCAGCCTGAAACATGAGGCATTCCGGGAGCAAACACCCGGTCTTTCAAGAGCAAACTCACGGGGTTACCAGCCCCATCCACGGCAGCCTGTCCTTATCCAGAACCCTCCCCTGCATCTCGGTCATTATCTGCTCCTCCGATTCCCGTTCGTCATACCGCCCGCACGGCTGCCTCACAAACAGCACGCTTCCCGTCCGGCACAAATCCTGGTCGCGCACTTTCAGCATATCGAGCCGGGTATAGCGCCTGTCCGGTTCCTCGATGCGGCTTATGGAAAAGATGAAATCGGCAAGGTTCGCCCAATTGGCGCTGCCCGAAATGGTATACATGTCTATCTCCTCCAGCTCGTTCTTCCCGTTCAGCTTTTTCAGGCTGCGGGGATGCGCCACGATAATCACCCAGACACCGTTGTTACGCCCCCACGCCTGCATCTGCGTCAGCATGCCCTTAATGGCCTGCGTCTCCGTGTTGTAGCGTCCGGTTTCCATTTCCATGAAGAGGTACGGGTCGATGATGAGGTACTTCAGCGGCATGGCGCGTTTCACCCGCTCCGCGCGCTCTATGATGTTGGCGGGCGTGGGCGAAACCTCGTGCAGGTCCAGGTGCACCATGTGCCCGTCCAGGAAAGAGACGATGGGCTGCAACTGTTCGCGGGTGTATGCCGCCGTGTTCACCTTGCCCAGCATCAGGCGGATAAGATTTGCCATGTGTTTGTTCTTGTCGGGAACCTCAAAGGAGAGGTAGCACACGTTACGCCCCGTCTTGGCCATGAGGCGGCAGGTCAGGTCGTTCAGAAAATCCGTCTTGCCACAGTTGGGCTTTCCGGTGGCAATTATCAGTCCGCCCTGGTCGGTTGGATGAAACACCCGGTCGGTAAGCGGACCGTAACCCACATCGTAGCCGTGGTCGTAATTGCCGTTCAGCACGTTCATAATCTCATCCGCACGTTCGCTCACGGTGATGATGTCCGACGTACGATGCGGGCATGCCGAGCCGATAATCTCGCGCACCACATCGACGCCGTACGCCACAAGCACGTCGGATATGTCCTTGCAGCCGCCGGGCAGGACGGTGAACAGGCATCGCGTACCGAAATAGTCGGCAAGATGCTTCACAAGCGTCCTTCCGGGCAGGTCGCTATCACCGCAAATCACCAGCTCCTGCACCCGGTCCAGCCAGGGGCGGAAAGCCTCGAAGCCTTTGGAAAGGTCGCTTGCCGCGCCGTTGGGCACGCTGATGACATACGGGTAGCCCGCCTCGCGCAAAGTCAGCACATCCCTTTCCCCTTCGGTGACAATCAGGCGCGGAATATTCTCTTCGGCAATCAGCAGCGGGTTGATGCAGTCGATGTTGTAAGGCGGGCAAGGCGTGGTGGGCGAATCCTGGCTCCAGCATTTGGTATAGCCGGAAGCGGTGGCGTCGCACGAGCGGTACTTCACGTTGACGGGCTGCCCGTTGATATAGTTCACATAGGCGATGCACTGGTACATCATCCCCGCAGCATTCTTTTTATCCTTTCCGTCCTTGCTGTCCTTGCCTCCGAAGCAGCGGTGCACCAGGCAGCCGATACGTGCGTCGATGGCTGTTTTCAATGAGATTCCCATATCGGCAAGATAACGGCGGGCGGCAAGCTGTCCGGTATCGGAGGTCTCCGGGTCATCGGTCAGCGGCTTGATTTTGGCGATAACCTCAGGCGACAGCCGTTTGTAGTCTTCGGGAATCATCGACACCTCAAATGCAGCGTTCCCTCCGCCTGCCGATGCCATACCGTCCGGCTCTCCTTTCCCGGCACTTCCCTTCGCCATCGGCGAAGCTCCCGCCGGACTTCCGGCATCCTGCCATCCCGTGTTTCTGCGCTCTGTCCAGAAGTCCTTCAGCTTCCCGTGAAAGTCGCACCCCGCATAAAAGCAGCAGTACAATCCCGTATCGCGCGAAATGGCAAGATGTTTTTTCCCGCACTTGGGACACTCTGCTATATAATTCTTCCCCGCTCTTCTACGCTCGGGAAAATCACTCAAATAATAAAACGGCTTCATCCTCCGAAATTTTATAATTTATAATTCACAACTCCCCCATTTTCCACTCAGCACATTCCACTCCGCTCCCGCTCCCGGGCGGGGCGGTGCATTGTCCGGTATGTTCACCATCCCTTCCAGCGGGTCGTCGTAAAAGCGCAGGCCGCTTTCCTTATCCGTCCACTCAAACTCGCAGAGCGGATGGTTGTTGCGTTGTTCACTCCGCATGTCGGCAAGGTTCTGTACCCGTTGCCGCCTTCCGGCATCCGTGGCATCTTTCAGCATCCGCAGCCCGCCGGCAGATTTCAGCAGGTTGCTCAGCCAGCACAGCCGCCCTACATGGGTGGATTTCATAAAGCGTTCCTGGCTTGCGAAGTAAGGCACCAGCAATTCGTTCACCAGGTACACCAGGTTGGCGCAGGCATCTTCGCGCGCCAGTCCCTCCTTCTGCTGGAAGCCGTCGATGAGCGGAGTGAAAATCCGCATCTTATCCATCGGATTTTTGTTGATGAGGTGAAAGAAATTACGTGCGGCTTCCAGGCTTTTTTCCGCAGAAGAAATCCTTCCGGAGGATGTATTATTCTTATTATCCTGTATAGTATATATATTATATATATCCCCCTGCGGTAATTTTACCGGTAAAGTTACCGGTAAAGTTTCCGCGGAATCATCCGTTTTTTCTTTCTCTTTCCAGAGGTAGGAATAGAACGAACTCATCCCGTACACATTGTCGCCGGGTACGATGCCGAACGCTCCGCTCAGCCTGACCGCTTCCACCAGATACCGCGCGTTCTTAAACTTCAGCGCCTTGCTGATATCATAGAAATTCTCCACGGGATAAACCGCATCCTCGTTCATGTAGGCGGTCATCCCCAACATCAGTTCCAACAGCTTTGCAATGGTGGAATCCGTAATTTTCCGACTTTTCCACTGCCCTATGGTCTTTTGCAGCTCCCGTACGGAAAGAGTAGTTTTATGTGCTTTCATAGCATTTATATTTTAAATTGTTTTAAAAACTGTTGCAAAGGTATACCTTTGTACCCAAATTACCTGTACCCACTATGTAGGTACAGGAATCAAATATTTCTATTTTATTAACTAAAACAAATTTATTATGAAATCGAACAGATTTATTTCCGATCATCCGGAATTCGGTGCATTCCTCAAAAAAGAACTGGAACAGCTTGGTATCCGAAGAGAGGCATTCCGTTCCACCTGTCACATGAAGCAAAACTATCTTGAGGACATAAAAAAGGGCTCCATAATTATGAGGTAGACAGCTACGAGATCATTCTGAGCGCATTTGAAGAGTTCACAACGCCTGAAAACGCACAACGCATCTATCGGGAAGGGGTAAATTTCTTGTTTCCTAAGCTGAAAAAATAAGGTTCTGCTGTGGTTTTATGAAAGAAAATATCATTCAATTTTCTTCATAAACTTTGGCATATTACAACTTAATTCGTAATTTTGCCACGCATTTATCAATTACTATTGCTTTCGCCTCTTCCGGATTTTGGGAGGGGCGAGAGCGTAGCGTACTGTTAAGAATAAATATTTGTTTATGTTATTTAAAAAACAGTCTTTCATTCAATAAATACTTTTCCAAACAATATATAGTTCATTATCTATTAAACATATAGTTACATAATTTCAATATATAACTGCATGTTATTGCCACATCTAAAATTGAAATAAAATTACATTTTAATATTAAACGATTCGATATGAAAGTTGTTGCATTATTGACTGGGCGCGGTAATAACACCCTCAAGGATAAAAATATCCTACCTGTATTAGGAAAGCCATTGTTATATTACCCTGCAATGGCTGCAAAAATGTGTACCAAAATTACAGACTTTTATGTAAGTAGCGACGATGATAAAATTTTAACAATCGCAGCAGAATGTGGTTATAAAAAGATTGTCCGTCCTAAAGATTTAGCATCACCTACTGCTCAACATATAGATGCAATCATTCATGCATTAGAAACAATGAAAGCAGATGGTATAGAGCCTGACATTTTAGTTGTTCTCCTTGCAAACTCAGGAATAATAAAAAAAGAATGGATAGAAGAATCTATTAACAATCTTCTAAACAATCCTAATTTATCAGCTTCTTGCCCTGTACTATTAGAAATGGACAATCATCCTTATCGTTCAAAATGTCTCCGTGATGATGGTTGCTTAGGCACATGGTTTAATTTTAAAGGAAAAAAGATTTCAACAAATCGCCAAGATTTACCAGCAAATTATGTTTTATGTCACAACTTTTGGACATTAAATCTTAAGAATTCACTTTATAGCGCAGAAGAAGGGCAACAACCTTGGACATTCATGGGTAACAACATAAAACCCATTGTTGTAAAAGAAAGTTTTGACGTTCATGATGAAGATGACATTAAACGAACTGAAAAATGGTTACTTGAAGAAGGTATTGATTATTCCCAAATAAACAAACATATTTGAATATTTTCAATAAATCCTACTGCTATTATATTCTTTTTATAAAGTATAAATTAATAATACAGATTCAACCAATTAAATTTCAATGTTACAAACTTTAAGAAAATACTATTGGGCATTTTACTCTATTCTGCGCCAATGTAGAGAAATTAATAAATATATTAATAAATATGTTCCAAAACACTCTAAACAATTTGCACCTTTAAGGCAATTCAAAGACATACATAAAGGGCAACGATGTTTTATAGTTGCTACTGGTCCTAGTCTTACAATTGAAGACGTAAACAAACTTAAAAATGAAATCTGTTGGTCTATGAATTCTGGTTTTAAACTCATAGATAGAGCAGACTTTCAACCTTCTTACTATGTAATTGGAGATGGAACTGTATATCAGCGTATCAAAGATGAATTTGTTGTAAAAAAAATGCCCCCTATTTTTTACAATGAAAAAGATATTAAATGGGACATTAAAGGATATATAACGTACCCACTACCTATTTCTGTTAGTTTCATAGCCTCTGAGTGGCAACGAAATCATTTGCCTAATTTTTTTTTTAAAAAACGCATATCAAATGATATTGAAAAATGTATTTATATGGGCGATACCGTAGTAAATATTATACTTCAAATTTGCTTTTATATGGGTTTTAAAGAAATTTATTTAATAGGGACAGATTGTAACTATTTTGGAAACGACAAACATTCTTCTATTGTAGGATATAAAGATGATAATAAACTACACCAATCTCCAGACATAATATATAATGGAATGATATCTGATTATAAATGTGCCAAAAAGGAAGCCGAGAAACGTGGTATCAAAATTTATAATGCGACACGAGGTGGTATGCTTGAAGTTTTTGATAGAGTAGATTTAGATACAGTGTTAAAGAGTTAAAGAGTTAATGAAAATCAAATGAATATACTCTTTATTTATGAAAAGCCTCTCCAGCCAGAAGCTGGTGGAACGGAACGTATTACATCTCTTATTATTTCTGGATTATCTTCACACAACTATAATTGTATTGCAATGTTAGTTTGCGATTATAATTCACGTAAAATGAGTTATGATGCAAAACCTATTGTGGATTTATATCATTTTTTAAAAGATAAAGCAATTGATGTAGTCATTAATCAAATAGCATATAGTACCTGGTTACTTGAAGAGTTTTTAAAACAAGGAGGAGCACGTTGGAAACAGGAAGGAGGACGAATTTTTTCTTGCCTACATTTTGATCCTCAAAATCCCAGTGCGTTATTTAATGCCAAAATTAGTTCTCACGGCACGATAAAGGATTATTTAAATATAGCTAAAACATGGTTATTTTACAAAAGATATGAGCATAAATCCAATCATTCTGCAGCCAATACATTCGAATATATCTACACTCACTCTGATAAATTCATCGTCCTTTCCAAAACTCATTTCAAATATATGAAATCAGTTTGGCACAGAAATGACTACTCGAATCTAATAGCAATAAACAATCCTTTGACATTTAAAGATATATCCCCGGTATCAATTTGTGCTCAAAAACAGCATATCGTACTTGTAGTCGCTCGCATGAGTGAATTTCATAAACGAATATCCATTATTCTAAAAACATGGAAACAATTAGTCAAGGAAGGAAGTGCGAAAGCTTGGACACTTAAAATTATCGGAGATGGCCCTAGTCTCACAGAGTACAAAAAATACGTTCGTGATAATGAACTTGTTAATATTACTTTCCTAGGGCAACAAAATCCAGAACCGTACTACGCTGAAGCATCTATTTTTTTAATGACATCATCAGCTGAGGGTTGGGGACTCACTCTCACAGAGTCATTACAACGTGGGGTAGTTCCAGTAGTAATGAACAGTAGTCCTGTTTTTAGCGAAATTATTGAAAACGGGAAGAGTGGTATCCTCGTTAAGAATAATGATTACAAAGCATTTGCCAATGCCATCCGAAAACTAATGAAAAGTGAGGTAACACGCATCACAATGAGCCAAAACTGCTTGATACAAGCAAAAAAGTTTGATCTAGACAATACTATTAACAAATGGATTAACGAATTAGAAAGAAATGAATAGATTAGGCTACATAGATGCTCTAAGAGGAATAGGTATTATTCTTTTGGTTTATAATCATTTCTTATTCTTCGGATTCAGTGGTGGCATGTCTACTATGACTCCTTTAGATAATGAAGTGATGTTCATTCTTATGCCTCTTTTTTTTGTTATCAGTGGATTTGTAAGCTATCGAAAAGAACAAGCAACAACATTGCCCCAATTAATGAAAACTCTTTGGATGAAAGTGCGCCAGCTTCTTATTCCTACAATTATAATGTTTGTTTTCAGTCGATACGCTCACTGCGCCAGCATAGTTGACGGTTTGCAAGATATCATGAAGAAAGGATACTGGTTCACTTTTACATTATTCCAAATTATCGTAATCTATCAAATTCTAATATACATAGCAAGGCATTTTTCTAAACATATCTATAAAATATTGGTATTATGTTTACCGGCTCTAATATTTGCCTTTACCCTCCCCGAATACACATCTGATAATCAGTACGTTATATTAAAAATATTATCTATTAGGCAGCTTTTGGCATATTACCAATATTTTATAGTAGGAGTAATTGCAAAATATAACTTTGAATTATTACAAAAGACAATGACAAACAAATGGTGGATATCGCTTTGTTTCATTTATGCTTTTTTTTGTCCAACATACCACGACCCATATACAAATTGGTTGATTATTATAGCACGAATAACCTGCATATTTTGAATTGCCTATTATTATCGTAATTGGCTCGATAAAGATAGTTTTTTGCCTAATCAATTGCGCTATATCGGTAGACATACGATTGAAATTTATTTTCTGCATTACTTTTTCTTATTCAAAATACCAACAATTGAGATGTATCTGTTTTCATTCATAAATGCTCAAGATACAATATGTTTAGCACACGAATATATGCTTGAATTGTTGATTGTCGGTACACTTGCAATAATAGTTTGTTATGTATGTTTATTGATAAGAAAAATTTTGGATGCATTTCCTTTAATATCTGAATTATGTTTTGGACCCAATAAATAATAATTACATCTTTTTATAGTATTAGATAGAAAGGGAATATATAAAATCATGGAGGAGAGTAATAAAAGAATCATAAAAAATACAGTCTATTTGTATATCCGGATGTTGATAATGACTGCACTTGGTTTTTTCACGACACGAATAGTATTGGAAAAATTGGGTGTTTCGGATTATGGTATTTATTCTTTAGTAGGTGGATTCGTTAGTATGTTTACAGTACTTAACAGTATTCTAAATACAGGAACAAGCAGATTCATTGCATTAGCATTAGGAAAAGAAGACATAGAACTACAAAAAAAGACATTCTCTACCTCATTTACCCTACATTTGGGCATTGCTTTAATTGTATTCTTAGCATTAGAATCTTTAGGTCTATGGTATCTTAATACTGGGCTAAACATAGAACCTGATAGAATAGTTGCTGCTAATTGGGTTTTTCAATTTTCTGCAATATCAGTTTCATTAACAATCACTCAAACACCTTTCACCGCATCTGTTACCGCTCATGAGAAATTTAATATGTACGCAATAATGAGTGTGTTTGATGCCATTTCAAAATTGCTTATACTTTATTTATTAGTTATTATCTCTGGTGATAAATTAATAATTTACTCTGCATTATTATTCGCAATTTCTTTAATTAATCTACTAATATACAGAATTTATTGTATTCGTAAATTCCCAGAATGTGGGCTAAGCATGAAAATAGACAAAATATTAATGAAAGAAATGACTGGATTTGCAGGTTGGTCAACGCTTGGACATGTTGTTACAGTAGTAAATAGTCAAGGAATCAGTATTTTATATAATCTATTCTACAACACGATTCTTAATGCAGCTAGAGGTCTTTCTGGAACTGTAACATTTATGATATCTAATTTTATATCTGGCTTTATGACTGCTGCGCAACCTCAACTGATAAAATTTTATGGTGCTGGGGATATTCAACGATTTAACAAACTCATTTACAATATTTCTCAATACTCAATATTTCTAATAGCAATAGTAATGGGTCCAGTTCTATTAGAAATTGACTATGTCGTCTTCCTTTGGCTGGGCGGTAATGTTCCTCAATATACCACAGACTTTGTAAAAATATCGATGTTCCTTACTCTTGTATATAGAAGTAACAGCATGATTGAAACAGGGATACAAGCTTCTGGATATGTAAAACTACTTAATACATGGTCCGTCCCCGTTTATTTAGGAGTAATACCACTTGTTTGGTATGCATTATGGATGGGTTGGGGACCTATTATTGCTATCATTTTTGCTAATTTTGCTCCTGTTATTACATTCGTCATCAATTTAATAATCATAAAACGTACCATAGATTTCCCTAGCTGGAATTATTTTCATGTCGTTTTTGTTAAAAATTTATTTTTAGTATTAATAGCTTTAGCTATACCATATATCATTCAACTACAATTAGAACAAGGACTATTTAGGTTCCTACTCATTTGTTCTCTTTCAGTTTTATGTACAATCACAATGTTATGGTTATTTGGTCTAAATCATGAAGCTAAAGTTATGGTAAAAAACAAAATACTTGGAAAATACATTAAGAAATTCAAGAATCAATGAAAATATTATTTATAGCACAATCCGAAACATCAGACAATAAAAGAGAGTGGTCAGGAACAATGCATCAGAGTTTTATATGTCTCCAACAAGCAGGCTTTAATGTAGATTATCTGTGTGCTATGAAAAAAGGAAAATCATCATTCTTTGTAAAACTTCTTTGTGAATGGTGGCTTCAAATAAGCAAAAGATTCAAAGTCAAAACTCGTATGACCGAAACCATTTATTGCAAATACAATTATGCTCAGGTCTTACAAGATTTTGATTATTCTGCTTATGACGTCATTTTTATACCCACACATTGGGCAATGGTCGCTGCACTGCCAACGAAAACAAAAGCCAAAGTAGTACATCTTGTTGATGCTACTTTTGATTCATTACTAGATTATTACGAGGAATTCTCCGGCTTGATATGGCAGAACAAGATAGAAGGTTCATACATTTCAAAGCAAGCATTTAAACGTTCTGATTTAATAATCGCTTCTTCCGACTGGTGTAAAAAAAATGCAATAGAGAGTTATCAAATAGATCCAAATAAAATTTCCGTAGTAGAATTTGGTGCCAACCTAAAGCACGAAGACATACCTGCTGTTCCTAAAAAGATAGATGGCAAGTCACACCTCAACATCTATATAAGTGGAGTGATATGGGAAAGAAAAGGCGGAGAACAAGCTGTAGAATGTTGTGAAGAACTTATACAAATGGGCTATGATGTCACTCTTCATATTACAGGTATGATACCGCCTATTCAACATTCGAATAAATCATTTATCAAAACATATGGTTTTTTAAATAAAAACAATCAGAACGAATATCTTCAGATAATAAACCTCATGAAACAAATGGATATTTTCCTTTTTCCCAGTAAAGCAGAATGTAGCAGTATTGCCTTATGTGAAGCATGTGGATTTGGACTTCCCATTTTTTGTTATGATACAGGTGGTACAAGCAATTATGTAATAAACGGAAAAAATGGTTATATGCTACCTTTATCTTCCGGTGGAAAAGAGTTTGCTCATAGTATAAATAATTGCTATAAATCTGCACTATTTAATAGACTCAGTATAGGTTCAATAGAAATGTATAAGACTAAACTTAATTGGCAAAAGTGGACTGAAAGAGTAAAAGAAGCTATCATGAATCTTTTCTAATATATTAAAAATACACAACAATGAAACAACGATTATTATATATTGATGTTCTACGGGGAATTGCTATTTTAATTGTAATATACAGCCATATTCTTTTATTTTGTGTAGGATATAGCGAAACATCGGCCTTAACAAACCTTCTGCGTTTATATTTCCTTAATGGTTTTTTTTTCATATCTGGTTTTATGGCTTACAAGACTTTTACTCCCAGCCTTTTGGAGATGATTAAGAACATATGGAAAAAAATAACTACTTTACTTATTCCTACACTAATTACAGGTGGTCTATATTGTGCTTATGTACATGGAAACCCTTGTTCCTTTCTAGCTGATCCCGCGAAAGGTGGGTATTGGTTTACTATCGCACTTTTCATTATGATGATTATATACACTATAGAAGATTTTTTAATAAAGAAATTAAAAAATAGATATTTGCAATCTGCAATTATATTATTTGTGGCAGGTTTAATATATAGTTGGCATAAGACAGACATGACATCAACTGCATGGACGAATTACTTATCATTAGGTGGTACTTCATATTATTTCCCTATGTTCACGATAGGTGTACTTTGTAAGAAACATATTGAACTATTCCATAAATATTTGGATATACCATTGGTAAAAACGAGTATATTCCTTATCGCAATGTTTGGAACACTCATTGGTTATATTCCCTTATTGATAACCAGTATAGCAGTAGTGCTATCTGCCTATTTTATTGTAAAGGACATTCTAAATAATCATTTGGAAATAAACGAATTCCAGCGTTTACCCCCCCCTAAATTCAAGCACCTTATTTTCAATAATTTACGTATTTTCGGACAGAATACTATTGAAATATATTTCTTACATTATTTTCTCTTATTTAAAATGCCACAGAATGTAATCACTTTTACTCATAGTATGTATAAAGGAGATAACATAGCTAATCATTGTTCCGGCATTGTTGAATTCGGTATATATGGTTCTATTAGCATTGTAATCGCTTTTATATGTATTGGTATTCACAAAGTTCTTACTCATGTACCATATCTAAACAAATTTATGTTTGGAAGATTAAATATTCAATAAAAACCAATTTATACAAATACATTCATTTACTAAAATAATGTGTGATAATATAAAGATCTCCATCATTATACCCATATATAATGCTGAAAAAACTATAAAACGCATGCTCGACAGTCTACAAGTACAAACAATGCCTGATTTTGAGGTAATAATGGTAGATGATGGAAGTACAGATAGTTCATCCGTTATTTGTGATGAGTATGCTAGAAAGGATTCAAGATTTAAAGTAATCCACCAAATCAATACAGGAGTAGCATTGGCACGTAAAAAAGGAATTGAAGCAGCATGTGGCGAATATTCAATACATGCAGATGCAGATGATTGGGTAGAGCCGACTATGCTATCCGAATTATATAACAAAGCATGTAAGGCCAATGCTGATATTGTAATCTGTGACTATTACGACACTTCCACTAAAGGAATAGATTCATATCATAAAATACACTTATCCAGTTACAGCCCATTAGATGTACTTTATGATATTACTCAAGGTTATTGCTTTGGTGCACTATGGCATAAATTATTAAAATTAGACCTCTATAAAAAATATAAAGTACAATTTTTTGCCGGCATTAATTATAGTGAGGATGTTTTGATATTAGCCCAAATATTACAACATGAAGAAATTAAAATAGCATATCTAAATTCAGCATACTACCATTATATTCATAATGAAAACTCTATTACCCATTGTGTAAGTTTAAATACATATCATGGATTAAAAATGTATCTGAAAAAAATCGCAGAAATATTACCATCGGATAATGGGCGTTTTGATAAATTTAAAATAACACTGCCTATAGCATCTTTTCAAATGGGTTTTATGAACTATCTTGTTAGTGACAAAGAATCAAGAAAAGAGTATAAACGATTACGATCTATTATTTGGAATAACTCAAATTCACTACGTTGGAAATTAGGATATTTGATGATTGAAATAAACCTCATGTTTTTAGCACATAAATTAATAAAATTCTAATTGTATGTATATAATTAATAAAACAATCGCTTTTTGGAAACGTTTTAAATTGTCTTTTTATAAAGACCCTAAAAATGCAACCTTTCACTATAGGATGGCTGTTGTAGCTATCATGAAAAATGAGGGTGCTTATATAAAAGAATGGATTGATTTCCATTTAAAAGTAGGTGTTGAGCATTTTTATATCTATAATAATGATAGTACTGACAATATGCTTGAAGTTCTGAAGCCTTATGTAGAAGCAGGCAAAGTAACTGTTATAGACTTCCCTGGAAGAAAAATGCAAATTCCAGCATATTACGATGCAATGGATCGGTTTAGAAATGAAGCAAAGTATATAGCTGTTATTGACGGAGATGAATTTTTAATGCCTGTTCAGAAAGGAAAATTGCTAGCGGAAGTAGTTGACGAAATATTAGCAAAAGATCGATTCGCCGGAGCAGTTGCCGTCAATTGGCGTATGTATGGCTCATCAGGGCATGAGAAAAAACCAGAAGGTGGCGTACTTAAAAATTTTTTATATAGAGCAAAAGAAGATGGTCCATGGAATAATCATGTGAAACAAATTGTAAATCCTCGCATGGTATACAAATTCTACCATCCACATTGTGTTTTATTCAGTTTAATACATCATTCTATTGATGAGGACGGTAAAATTGTAAAAGGGCCTTTCAATGACTTCTATCATACACCACAACTCATCCGTATAAATCATTATTTTTGTAAATCTAAAGAAGAGTGGATTAAGCGTCGCTCGCAAGGTACTGTAATCGATGACTCGGTCCGCTCTATGGATGAATTTTACGAACGCAATCGCAATGACATTTTTGATGACATTGCACTTAGATATGTAGATTAAAATACCACAATGGATACAAAAGTTTATATTGATCCTGCTTGTAATATTTTATATGCATCTTTCTATATAAAAGGGCTACGTGCATTGTATGGTTATAAAAATATCATTTTCAATAGTAAACCTTTCAAAGGATTACGTTATGACAATGAAAATTTTCTTTTAGCATTCGTCATAAATAATAAAAAATATATTATTGATCCTGCTGATTTTAACACTTTGCAATATTTAGACTTTGTTGAATGGGCTGATTTATATGGTAAAGTAAATTACAATATAAATAATATTCCTCAAAAATATATAGATAAAGTAATTCCAATAGGAGCTAACTATGGCGTAGCATGTTATGGTAATAATAGAGAAATAAATATTTTATGGGCCATCAAACATTATTTACAATGTAAAGATAGATTAGAATATACATGGACTTCCTATTTATCTCGATATTTAACAACTTATAAGCGAAAAGAAGAAAAAAATAACATACTACCTCATAACATACTACCTCATGATAAAAAAATATTCTTTGTTTCTCGTTTTTGGGAAGGGCAAGATTCTGCGAATCAAGCTAGAATAAATTTTATAAAAGCTTGTAAACGACTACAAAAAGAAGGCCTCATTGATTTTATCGGCGGTATGGTCCCAGATAGTAAAATATCCTTATGTCCTCAAGAGGTAAAGTTAGAAAAAGAAATTCCCTTACACATGTATATTGAAGGAATACAAACATCAATTTTAGTCTTTAATACTCCTGCATATCATGGTTGTCATGGTTGGAAACTACCTGAATATATGTCACAAAGTGCTGCTATTTTAAGTACACCTTTTAACAACGAACTACCAATTGCTTTAGAACATGGAGAAAATATTTTTTTTTCAAACTCTGATGAGGATTCTTTATATAATGCAATAAAGCTATTAGTTACAGACAAAGAACTTTGTAAAAAATTACGAAAAAAAATACACAAATACTGGAAGTGTTATGCATCTCCCATAGCCTGCATACAAAGATTTCTTACCCAATGAAACAGAGATTAATTCATATTGATATCGCAAAAGCCATCGGCTTGATAATTATCATGACATCCCATATCAATGTTCATCCAAGTTTAAGAGAAATGACTTCGATGAAGTTATATCAAGATATTATTCATTCATTTTATGTCCCGTTATTTTTTATACTATCTGGTATATTTTTAAAACCCCCACAATACAAACTATTCTCTATTAATGGACTTTGTTTTTTTAACCTACTAGTTAAAGATTTAGTATATACTTTGATATTATTCTATTTGATGTCTGTCCCTTTATACTATATCATAAATGGAAAATGGACATATAGTTTTATCGTAAATGTTCCATTATGGTTTCTTATCGTACTAATTATTGATAAGATATTATTTAGTCTCATTTTATATGCAAAAAATTGGATACAAATAATACTAATAAGTATACTAGGTTTTACAGGTTGCATATGTGGACAACAAGGACATTCTTATATGTATTTAGCAACATCAGGTACCTGTTTACCTTTTATTGCATTCGGCTATTATTTTAGGCATGTACTAATGAAGTCCAACTTTGACATCTCTTTGATTTCATTCTCTTTTACTATTTGGTGTTTATGCTTTACACTTTTTTTTAAACCTGTCGAATTATGGCTCAACAATATTCAACAAAATCTATTAACAATGTACATTTCGGCCATAGCAGGAAGTATAGCATTGATAGAATTATGTAAATTAATCAAATGTTCATGGCTATCTACATTTGGCATTAATAGTATAATTCCAATGTGTACACATGTCCCAATACTTTATGTAATCCAAATTTGTTTCTATCCCAACAATTGGATAGAATGGTTTTGCTTAAATATTTTCTTATTTTTTGTGTCATATAGTACTATATATATTTTTAAGAATAAATATTATAATCTTATCAAATTTCCTTATTAATAAATGATTCCTAAAATAATTCATTATTGTTGGTTTGGAAAAACCTCGTTATCTCAAGATGCAAAACGTTGCATTGCATCGTGGCAAAAGTATCTTCCTGAGTATGAAATTAAAGAATGGAATGAGGATAATTTCAATATAAATATGATTCCTTTTATTAGGGAAGCATATTCTTTAAAAAAATTTGCATACGTAAGCGATTACGCAAGATTGTGGATATTATATAATTATGGTGGAATCTATTTTGATACAGACGTTGAAATAATTAGACCTTTAGATGAGATAATTGTTAAAGGACCTTTTATGGGAATAGAAAAATGTACAAAAGTAAATTTAAACGAATTTCAAGTAGCTATCGGTTTAGGATTTGCATCTTTAAAAGGCGACACAATCATTAAAGAAATAATGAACTTTTATGAGACTCATCATTATATCTATCCAGATGGACATATAGAACAAATTCCAATTGTACCAATCACAACGAATATATTGAAGTCACATGGTTTTGATGGCTGTAACAGACTACAAGTTGTTGGAAATTATACAATTTATCCATGGGAATATTTCTGCCCGATAGAATTTCTCTCATCAAAACTTGAAATAACATCCAACACTAGAACTATACATCACTATACCGCCACATGGATGTCATGGACAGATAAATTAAAAATGAAAAAAGGAGTTTTTTTCTCAAAAAATCCTTGTGGTATATGGATAAAAAAACTAATAAAAGGTAAGAATTAAGCTCATAAATTCTCAATGATTAAAACCAAAAAATATATTTATTGGGCTATTTATGCAGTGCTCTACTGCTCTATTATCCAAAGGTATATATGGTCCAATCAACTGTGCCAACTAATACCGGATATTATAATTTTTTTTATCTGCCTATTTCAAAAGGGACTTACGAATCCTTTAGCAAATAGAAATTCTATAAGTCCGTTCCTAGGAAAATGGATTTTTAAATTAATCATACTTTTCTTTGTCATTGGAATAATATCTGATATTATCAATATAGTAAATCCTACTGCAATAATTTGGGGAATACGTATGATCATTCGCTACTCCCTACTATTCCTACTAGTATTTAAATATTTCAATAATAGTGATTTATTAAGATTACGTAAGATTATCTATCAATCATTCAATATAACAGTCTTTCTTATATTATTTCAATTTGTAACCGGTGTTACCGGCGACCTCATGGGAGGTATTTGGGGTGGAAATGGAGAATTATCCATATATATCATTTTAATGACTTTTTTATTCTCAGCCGATTACTTAAAAAAAAGAATGAGTTTAAAAGTTTACGCTCTACGCATAGTCTTTTTCTTTATAACTGCTATGTGGGGAGAAATTAAAATGTTGTATTTCTTTTTACCTCTTTGTGTCTATGGTACATATGTGTTATTAAAAAAAATGTCATTAAAGCATATAGCGATTCTAATTGTAGCGTGGATATCAGCAATACCGATACTCACTATGGTTCTCTCACTATATTATGATGAAGAATATGTTTCCCAAACTCTTAATAAAGAAGAACTAGAAGCCTATAATACCAATAATTATGGATTTACAGAAGAAAGTTTCAATAGAGGTACCATTTTTGAAAAATCCACTTATTTTTTAAATACCCCTGTACACCTAATTATAGGACATGGCTTAGGTAGCGGTAATTTATCAACGCTCTTTCATACAGAAGTTCTTGATCAATATGCAAGGACATGTTACGCTTTTTTTACAATGTCATATTTATTAATTGAAGTAGGCTATATTGGACTCATACTTTTTTTATCAATTCACGTACTATTACTATATAGATTCTATCTTTTTTATAAAAGAACGACTGACGAAATTATCAAATATTGGGCAGCTTTAGGAATCTTAGCTACTGCAGCAACATTTCTGATGATTTATTATAACTCTGTTCCACTAAATAATTATTATTTTGGATATTTATTTTGGGCCATGTGTTTTATTGGTATCAGAGAACGCAATAGATACATACAAAATAAAAAGTAAAACCAACTCTATTTGAATTGTGAAAACGAAAACCAGAGTTCAGTATCTTGACATAACAAAAGCATTACTAATAATAATGGTTGTATGGGGACATTTTTCTCTTATGGAAAATATATGTTACAAAATATATAATCCCTATACAATTATCATATCTGATTTAAAACTATATTGGGAAGCTTTCTTCATGCCTGCTTTCTTTATAATATCAGGATATTGCAGTTCCTTTAATAAGCCATTAAAACACTTTATTCTTAGTAGAATAAAAACTATATTATTACCAACTCTTATAGTTGGGGTAATTACACAAATCGAAAGTTGCTTATCAATATATTTCCAAGGATTTGAAAGCATTTATTGGTGTATAAAAACCATCATTAAATCAGTAATATTAACAATTGGGAATGAATGGTTTCTACCAACACTTTTCATTGGTAGTATAGGGGTTTGTTTTATTTCACAAAAGAAAATAAATAAGAAAGTTGCATTATCTTTACTTTTTATATTATTTCTATTGGGTCTATATTTATACAATAATGTCAAGAGCTTATACAATATATGGTTTTTCAAACATGCTTTAATGGCTACTATTTTCATATATATTGGAGATTGTCTTAAATCAATTCAATGGCAATATTGGTCAATGGGTAAAGCTTTACTTATTTATCCATTATTAATTGGATGTATAATTGGATTTGGTATTCATATTCCATATCTAACCAACGGAGTTCATATAACCTTTCAGGAAATACCTTTATTTTTACTATTGGCCTTAACTGGTTCATTATTTATAGTATTTACAAGTAAATTTATTTATGAACACTTGTCTATGAAAAATCCAATAATAAAAATACTATTGTTTTTAGGAAAAAACTCTATAGTTGTTTATCTCTTTCATTTTGCTTTATATCGTATTTTAATTTATTATATAAACCCACTTTTCATACAAGGAAAAATTCATTCTTTATTCTATTTTATTATCGTAATAATTTTAAATATATCAATATGTAGTATAATAGCAAAACTTCTAAATACGAAAAGATTGAAATGGATTATAGGCAAATTTTAATATATAATTAATGATTCCTAAAGTATCAATTATAGTACCAATATACAATGTGGAAAAATTTCTTCCATGTTGTATTGAGAGTTTGTTAAACCAAACCTTAAAAGATATTGAAATAATTTTAGTAGATGATGTTTCTCCTGACAATTGTCCGAGAATTTGTGATGAATATGCATCCAAAGACCCACGAATAAAAGTTGTACACAAAGAAGAAAATCAGGGATTAGGTATGGGACGAAATTCCGGACTAGTTATAGCATCAGGAGAATATGTAACATTTTGTGATTCAGATGATTTTGTAGAATTAAACACATATAAAACAGTATACAATACATGTATACAAAAAGATTTAGATATCTGTTGCTTTCAACATCGCAGAGTGGCACTTGACGGAACCCCTTTAAATGTTGAAAGTCAAGTAGAAGAAAAATATTTTATAGGAAATGAAAATGTCTATCAGTTTCTTTTAGGAATTATTGGAAGAAATCCGGAGGACAAAGAAAGTGTTACATATTCAATGAGTACATGTATGGCTCTTTTTCGTAGAGAACGTTTTATTGCGACTGGCATTAAGTTTAAAAGTGAAAGAACATATGCATCGGAAGATCTCATTTTTATGTTAGATTTTCTTCCTTTTATAAATAGTGTTGGTGTAATTCCCAATATTTTTTATAATTATAGAATTAATCCAAATTCAATTTCACATAGTTATAGTAAAGAGAAATTATATCGATTATTTAATTCCATGGAGTATGTACGTAGTTACTGCCACTCCAACTTCGAATGGAAAATATGTAAAAATCATTATTATACCCAAATACTTCGTTTTATCAAAATTATTTTGCGATATACATCTTATTCTAATTTATCTTTCAAAAAGAAAATCCAAATGCTAAACGAGGTTTCTCATCATCCTTTCCTTGAAGAATTATACCTTGATCCTGTCTGTAAAAAGTATAATATAACCAATAGAATTATATTATACTTTCTGAAACATCATTGTGGATTATTCTTTATTTTTTTATACCAATTAAAGCATGACTAAGAGAGTACTATAGGTGTTGTAATTTGTAAATTCATTCTTTCTATAGGCTCAATCTAAAAGCTAAGAACTCTAATTATAGCCGTATAGATAACTATTAGAGAAGTTTGGTTTGATTAACCATAAATATAATGGAAATATGTTAAGTATACAAGATGAGATAACTATGATAAGGTTGATAACATCATAAAAAATATCAACAAAAATCATTAGATTATTTCAATAGGACTTGTGCATTAGCAGAAAACAAACATTATAAATAAATGTTAAAACAACGTGACAAAAACATAGATATAGCTAAAGGGTTAGGTATATTTCTTGTTGTATGGGGACATACTAGTGCTACACCAGAATGGATATCAGCATTTCATATGCCTCTATTCTTTTTCCTTAGCGGAATATTCTTCCGCCCAAATCCAAATTGGTGCCAATTTCTAAAATCAAAGTCTAGAAGGTTATTAGTCCCATACATAATATATTTTTATATGTGTAACATTTTCGATGGAATATTACACATGTTACGTGACCAACCATTTGACTGGAGTGATAGATTATTACAGTTTTGGGCTCCTCGCGCTATGGCTGGTCCTCTTTGGTTCTTACTAGCCCTTTTTTGGATGCTTTGTTTAAGTAATTTATTATGGCAACTTGCAAAGTCAAAATGGATTATTGGAGTAGGTTGCATATTATTATGCTTAATTGGTTGGCATGAAACACATACAAATCATTATCATGGATTATTTCTCACTCATGCTTTAATAGAGATACCATTTTTTTTCCTTGGCCATTTATTACATAATATCAATAGCAATAGAACGAAGACATCCCTATATGTAACTCTAAAAGATACAATACCATGTTATATGCTTCTATTAATAGGGGGGGGTAATTTATTAATTTTCAGTGTATTATATAAATATTCCAATTTAAATGCTCTACTTTTTCCCAAAGTATATATTTATTATACTGGAGCAATAGCCGGTATCAATACAACTTTGATCATTTCTATACTTATATATAGATACCTAAAAGGCTCCCTTGCCTCTCTCTTCAAAAATTGGGGATGCCAATCACTAGGGATTATGGGAATACATAATTGCTTATTATCATTAATGCTTATTGGTTATTGCCAAACAGCACTGTTAATAGACAAATGTGGATTATGGTCTTTTACTATTGGGCCTATTGATAGCCAAGGTTGTTTTATTATAGGCTTGCTCTTGGCAATCCCTACTACTTTTATAAGTTACTTAATTGTTAAACGAATACCTATTTAATATTTATCTCATTAATAAAATTCAATAAGTAAGCAGTCAAAAAATAGCTATTGATTGAAAATTCTATATTCGCTGCGAACAAAATTTTAGCATTATATATAGCAGTGAAGTTCTTGAAAGATTTTATTTTCAGTACTAGAACGAGGCTTTTCCTCACGGAGAATTTCTCCGATACTCTAAATTGAGTGCTTACAAATACAAATTAAAACCTGAGTTTAGTTCTATAAGCACTATCTTTGAATTCGAACTTAAATTAAAAATTATGAAGTTAGCAATACTACTGACAGCAACCGTTAAAGTACAAGTTATTAGTGGAAACTTTAGTGTGAAAGAAAGGGCAGTAATGTACAGCTCTGCTTTAAGATATTACGCTAATAAGATAGGTAAGAAATACCCAATTGTATTTTTGGAGAATTCAGACTATGACTTGTCTGAGTTGAAAAAAGAATTTAATGATAAACTGGATATAGAATGGATTCAGTTACGACCTAACGAGAAATTGCCTTTTAATCCACAAAAAGGAAAAAGTTTTAATGAATATTTAATGATTAAAGAAGGAGTCTTACGTTCTAAGAAACTAAAAGAGTGTACGCATTTCCTTAAAATTACGGGACGGTATGCCATGGTTAATATCCTGACAATCACAAGAGAAATAGAAAAGCGGGCGAACAATAAGGTTTTTATGGGTGATATCAAGGATACAAGATTATATGAAATGATTGGTTCCAAGAATTACGGACATTGGGGAGATAGCCGTTTTTGGGTATGCCAAGTGGAATATTATAAAAGTCAAATGCTTGAGTGTTACTTGGAAATGGATGACTGTGTTGATGGCAAATGGGCAGAGCACTATCTACTAAATATGGCAAGAAGGTATAAGCAGGACAAACGTTTCATTTTCCGTTTTCGTAATCAGGTATTATTCAATGGCATCGCGGGCATGCGTACTTCAAAGGATTTAACAACAGGTAAATTCCGTCAAAACTCTTTTAGTATCAAAATCAAATGTCAAATTCGTCATTTGATGAGAGTTTTATTTCCTAAATTTTGGTTCTAATAAATTATGGAAAAGATTAATCTCTCAGAGAGAAGAATCGAATATATTGACGCAATGCGTGGGGGTAGCATATTACTTGTAGTTTTAAGTCATATATTAAATATTGGTATCGGAAACTATGATGAACATGACGCTGGGAACACAGTCTACTAGTATTATCGACAGATAGGTACATGGTTTAAGAATTATCACTAATTAATTTTACTATCCATATAGCATTTTTTATAATACCCCTTTTCACCTTTGCTATATTAATAGACCAACCTCGTAAATGGATATGGAAATTATTACTAAATTATTTCAATACAATTTATAAAAAAGTATGAAAATATTATATATCGGTACACCTCATAATCACGATTTATGGAAAGAAGGTAAAAATCCCTCTCATTGGCTATATGGAGCATGTGAAATGGAAGAAGAAGGGCATGAAGTAATATGGGCACAAGAACGATACAACATATTTAATGATTTAAAATTAATCAAACAATATAATCCTGATATTATCTTTATTCCAAATCTCAATTTACAAGCCCATAAACTATTACTATTACTTGCTGCTTTCAACAGAATACAAATACCAATTTTTGCTTATTTACATCATGCACCAAATACAAACAATAGGGTAAAAAAAAGAGTTTATCAATTGCTACTAAAAGGAGTTAAACACTTGTTTTTTTTATCAGAACTAACAATGCAAGAAAGCATTGAAGGTCGATATGTACAAAGAGAAAAATGCTCAGTACCTGGTTGGGGAGCTGATGAATCTTTTTTCTCTCAAATAAAACCACATGACGGAAACACATTTATATCAACAGGAAAAGAGCAACGAGATTTCGAAATATTAATAGAAGCTTTCAAAAAAACAGGTGCATCATTAAAAATCATTACATGTAAAAGCCATGCAGGGAACAACTTTGAACAATTGCCCAAATTGTGTGAACAAATTCCTAATATTGAAGTAATAATAACAGAAAACAGTAGTGATATTTATCCACAAATATTATCTGCTATGGCTAATGCCAAAGCACTAGTCTGCCCATTACGCAAAGACAAACTTAATTATTGTGTGGGACTTTCAACCATAACAGATGCAGAAGGATTACATAAACCATTAATAATAACTTATAATCCTTATCATTCGAAAGAAAGAGTGCAAAAATTTCATGTTGTAAATACAATAAATGACTGGATAAAAGCTATAAATGCAATCCAATCATCCCCTTACCACGAGTCGACTTTAAATTTTAGTATGAAAAAATGCTATGAAAAAATGAGTGCTGTAATGTTTCACTAATAAACAACATAGGACAATAATGAATAAAGTTCTTATTATAGCTACCTCACAAAAAACACGAGGTGGTATTACTGCTGTAATAAAAGCTCACGAAGTTGGTGAACAGTGGAAAAAGTTCCATTGCAAATGGATTGAAACACATATCGATAAAAATAGTATATACAAATTATGGTACTTTATAAAAGGATATGCTGCTTTTTTATGCTTTTTACCATTTTGTAATTTAGTGCATATACATACGAGTGAACCTCCTTCTGCTTTAAGAAAATGTGCATTTATATGGTGGGCTAAACTTTGGAGAAAAAAAGTAATAGTACATTTTCATGCCTTTTCACCAGAGACTACTATCAATAGTAAATATAAAAAAATTTATCATTATCTCTTTAATAAAGCAGATGCTGTCGTTGTTTTATCAGAAATGTGGAAAAACAATGTCAATCAAGTTTTTCAATTAGGAAATAAAGTACAAGTGATTTATAATCCATGTACCGCTGAAATGCTTGACAACAAATATCAGAAAAAAAAACAAATACTTTACGCTGGAACCGTAAATGCTCGCAAGGGATATGCAGATATGATAAAAGCTTTTGCCCAAATATCTTCTTTATATCCAGATTGGCAAATAGTATTTGCCGGTAATGGAGAAATTGGAAAAGGAAAAACTTTAGCCCAAGAACTTGGCATTGAAAGACAAACAACTTTCCTCGGTTGGATAAATGGTTCTGCAAAAGATAAAGCCTTTAAAGAAGCCAGTATATTCTGTCTTCCTAGTTATGCAGAAGGGTTTCCTATGGCTGTATTAGATGCTTGGAGCTATGGACTTCCTGTTATTACAACCCCAGTAGGAGGAATACCCGATATAGCCAAAGAAGGAAGTAATTTATTACTCTTTTCTCCTGGAGATATTGACAGTTTAGCTACACAAATAGAAAAACTTATCCGTGATAAAGACCTACGTGATAGACTTTCGCAGGAATCTATTCATTTGGCTAATACTACATTTAATATAAAAACCATAAATAAAGAAATTGAAACTCTCTATACGAAGCTCATATAATAAGATGATAGGATAAGTTAATGAAAAAAAAGATTATTGATATCATTCCTATTTCCACCACACACGGTGTCGGTGAGAAACGAGTATTACTCAACAGCCAGGAGACATCCACTCCCCTCACCCAAATTGCCGTAACCAGACTAAAAGCCGGAGAAATGGCAAAAGAACACTTGCATCCTACCATGGAAGAATTCTTCCTGTTTCAAAAAGGAGATGCAATTATGACAGTTGGTGAAGAACAGATAACATGTAGCAGTGGAGACTTTATCAGCATACCTGCCAATACCCTGCACGCTTTAAAAGCAATTACGGATATTGAAATCATAACTATAGGTTGTGCTGTTCATTGATATAAAAGCCAAGGCAGATAGGTTATCTTTAACTGCCCAATAAATAAAAATAAAATAATCAATATATAGAATCGGTATTAGATATGTTAGAGAAAAACGCAAAGATTTATGTAGCCGGTCATCATGGGCTGGTGGGTTCGGCTATTTGGAATAACTTGTTGCAAAGAGGATATACAAACCTGGTGGGCCGTTCGCACAAGGAACTGGACTTGCTGGACGGAGTGGCCGTAAAGAGATTCTTTGATGAGGAGAAACCGGATGCCGTAGTGCTTGCCGCTGCCCATGTAGGGGGAATCATGGCCAACCTGCAATATCGGGCAGATTTTATTTACCGGAACTTGCAGATACAGCAGAATGTTATAGGTGAAAGTTTCGGGCATGGTGTGAAGAAACTGCTCTTTCTGGGAAGTACCTGCATCTACCCGCGTGAAGCTCCGCAGCCGATGAAAGAAGAAGTATTGCTGACTTCTCCGCTGGAATATACCAATGAACCGTATGCCATCGCCAAAATTGCCGGACTGAAGATGTGCGAAAGTTTCAACCTGCAATATGGAACGAATTACATAGCGGTGATGCCTACCAACCTATATGGGCCGAATGATAACTTCCACCTGGAGAACAGCCATGTGCTGCCTGCCATGATACGTAAGATTTATCTTGCGAAATGCCTGAACGAGGGTGACTGGGATGCCGTGAGGAAAGATATTGACTTGCGTCCGGTAGAGGGTGTGGACGGAAGCCGCACTAACGAGGAGATACTGGCGAAACTGGCAAAATTCGGGATTACACCGGAAGCCGTTATCTTATGGGGCACGGGAACCCCGCTGCGCGAATTCCTGTGGAGCGAGGAAATGGCGGATGCCAGCGTACATGTATTGCTGAATGTGGACTTCAAAGATACTTATGCCCCGGCAAACAAAGAGGTGCGTAACTGCCACATCAATGTGGGAACCGGAAAGGAACTGAGCATAAAGGGAGTGGCCGAAAAGATTATGGCCGAAATAGGTTTCAAAGGTGAACTGAAGTGGGATGCAAGCAAACCGGACGGTACGCTGCGCAAGCTGACGGACGTGACCAAACTGCACAATTTGGGCTGGCATCATAAAATAGAGATAGACGAGGGTATCCACAGATTGTATGAATGGTATCTGAAAGGAATCTGCATTAATCATAAAACTAATTGAAACAGACAGAGTAATCGCTGATAAAATATCTATATTTTTCACATTTTTTCTTGTTTATCCTGTACTTTTGATTTAATTTTGCCGCATATATTTATACTTCATTATAGATGTCTGTCCTAATAATCTTCTGTGTGACAGGCAATAGCGTAGCGTACTCTACGGTAAATATATCTTTCCAAATACATGTTGAGACTAAAAACAATTTCACTTCTGGGGCACAGGAGCGAGCTTGACGCTTTGCCGGAAGGCAAGGTATTGATAAACACCATCAACGCCCACTCATACAATACTGCCCGGAAAGATGCGGCATTTGCCGAGGCATTGCTGAAGGGAGATGCACTGATTCCGGATGGTGCAAGCATCGTATTGGCCTTTAAATTCTTGAGACATAAAAATATAGAACGGATTGCCGGCTGGGATTTGTTTCTTCACGAAATGGACAAGCTGAACCGGAAAGGCGGTGTCTGCTTCTTCTTGGGCAGCAGTGAAGAAACGCTAAGAAAAATCAAGGCAAAGGCTGCCGGGGTATATCCCGATATCCGGATTGAGACCTATTCCCCACCCTATAAAGCCGAATTCTCCGAGGAAGATAACCGCCGGATGATTGAAGCGGTGAACCGCGCGAAACCCGATTTATTATGGGTGGGAATGACGGCTCCCAAACAGGAAAAATGGGCATACGCGCATCTGAAAGAGTTGGATGTGAACGGGCCGATAGGCACGATAGGCGCTGTATTCGATTTCTTTGCCGGGAACATACGGCGTGCTCCGCTATGGTGGCAGAAACATGGTATGGAATGGCTGTACCGGCTGATAAAGGAGCCAAAAAGAATGTGGAAAAGATACATCATAGGCAATACCCTCTTCCTGGGGTACTTGGTAAAAGAAAAAATATCAAATTAATAAAATACACAAAATGAAAAAAGTAGCATTGATTTCCGGTATCACCGGACAGGACGGTTCGTTCCTTGCGGAACTTCTAATTGAGAAAGGTTATGAAGTTCACGGTATATTGCGCCGTTCGTCTTCGTTCAATACCGGACGTATCGAACATCTGTATCTGGATGAATGGGTGCGCGACATGAAGAAAGACCGTTTGGTGAACCTGCACTACGGAGATATGACGGACAGCAGTTCGCTGATACGTATCATCCAGCAGGTGCAACCGGATGAAATTTATAATCTTGCCGCACAGAGCCATGTGAAGGTTTCGTTCGATGTACCCGAATATACGGCGGAAGCCGATGCGGTAGGTACACTGCGTATGCTGGAAGCCGTGCGCATCCTGGGCATGGAGAAGAAGACAAGAATTTATCAGGCATCTACCTCGGAACTGTTCGGTAAGGTGCAGGAAGTGCCGCAGAAGGAGACTACTCCGTTCTATCCGCGCAGCCCGTACGGCGTGGCCAAGCAGTATGGTTTCTGGATTACGAAGAATTATCGCGAGAGCTATGATATGTATGCCGTGAACGGTATCCTCTTTAACCATGAGAGCGAACGCCGCGGCGAGACTTTCGTTACACGCAAGATTACACTGGCTGCCGCACGCATTGCGCAGGGATTTCAGGACAAGCTGTACCTGGGTAACCTGGATGCACGCCGCGACTGGGGCTATGCCAAGGATTACGTGGAATGTATGTGGCTTATACTGCAACATGACACTCCGGAAGATTTCGTGATTGCCACCGGAGAGATGCACACCGTACGCGAGTTTGCCACCCTCGCCTTTAAGGAAGCGGGCATAGAGCTGCGCTGGGAAGGCGAAGGTGTGAACGAGAAGGGTATCGACGTGAAGACCGGAAAGGCATTGGTGGAAGTGGATCCGAAGTATTTCCGTCCTTGCGAAGTGGAGCAACTGCTGGGCGACCCGACAAAAGCCAAGACGTTGCTGGGATGGAATCCTACCAAAACAAGTTTCCCCGAACTTGTAAGAATCATGGTGGAACATGATATGAAGTTCGCAAAGAAGCTGTATCTGAAAGCGCAAATGGAAGAATAGAATCATATTGAGAAAATGAAAAGAATATTTGATTTAAAATATTGGTTATTGATAACGGTAGTCCTTGTTTCGGCAGGGACTACCGTTGCCGCACAAGGTAAAATGAAAGCGTATCCCGCCAATGAAAAATGGTTTGTAAGCGGTGCGGTGGGTGCACATCTCTATGTGGGTGATTATGACAAACATGCACAGTTCGGTGACCGTATATCCATCACCGGAGAAGTGAGCGGCGGTAAATGGATTACGCCCGTATTGGGTGCAAGGCTGCAAATCAGCGGCTTGCACGCGGCAGGAGAAGATGCGAAAGGAAATGCCGAATCATGGAACTTCATGCTGTTTCACATGGATGCCATGGTGGATGTGATGAACTGGTGGTGCGGCGTGGATGAAACACGCACATACAGCGCCATCCCTCTGATAGGCGCAGGCGTGGCGAATGCTCCGGGAAAGAACACGACCACAGCCGTCTTTACCGTAGGAGTGCTGAACAGATTTAAAGTATCGGAACATCTGGATATCAACATCGAAATAAAAGGAAATCTCGTCGGAGACAGGCTGGATGGCTGTGCAACGGGTAAAAACGGCGAAGGAGCCGCTACACTGACCGCTGGATTTGCCTACAACTTCTAAAACATACAGAACCAAAACCAAATATCAGCAACTAATGATGAAGAGAAATATAGGTATTATTTTGTTAGCGGCGATATTCTGCGGAACAACTGCACGAGCATATGCCCAAACAGAAAAGGACAATACCACAACCATGCCCGCCAAAGACCGGTGGGCGTTTGAGACCAATGCGGCCGACTGGCTGTTTCTGGCCCCGAACGTGGGGGTGGAATTTGACTTGTCGAACTCCATCAATAACCGATGGGTAATAGGCGCCAACATAAAATGGAACGGCAATGCCAAAGTGAAGATGGACGACAGGATACAAATGGGTATCAACGACTATCGCCTGGAAGTTAAAAGATACGCCAAACCGACCTTTAACATACAGCACGGACAAGCCAGAATTCCCAAATTCTGGAGAACCTACTATTGGGGATTCTATGCCGGATACAGCAAGTTTACGGGTATATGGGGCAAAGGAGCCGCAGGGGATATGTTCCACCTCGGACTGACCGGCGGATGGCAACTGCCCGTATACAAGTGCAAGCACGGCGCAATCGACCTGGACCTCGGGCTAAGCGTGGGAGCCGCATATGCCAAGTATGACAAATTTAAATATGAGGGTAACCATCTGGTATATACCAAGAGCAGAGACAGGCATGTTCTGCCCTATCCTGTCCTGACCGACCTGCGCGTGGGATTCGTGTACCGGTTTAATTCTATCAGAAACAAATACAGTCATAGACAAAAATAGATATCGATATGATAAGAGATTTAAAAAAGAAAAGTCTGTGGAGTAAGTTCGCGTTGGCAGCCATACTGATATGTGCGGGCCATCATGCACAAGCCCAGCTCATAGCAGGAAAGACAAATGCATTACTTTGGGGAAATCTGACACCGAACTTTTCTCTGGAACTGGTGACTTCGAACAAAACCAGCGTTATGGCAGGCGCATTCTACAGCCTGGACCAAAACCCGCTGGATTGCAGCATCAAAGGTGCGGAAGGACAAGTGAGATACTGGGTAAGCGGACGCCCGATGGTGCAAAGTTTTATCGGACTGGGAGTGCAGGCCATGAGATACGATGCCGTATTCTCGGATACACGCCACTTTGGCGATGCTGCCGGCCCGGGACTGGTGTACGGTTATGTACTGCCGCTGGGCAAGCGTTTCAACATAGAATTCAGTGCCGGAATATCAATGATGTGGTATAGGGAGAAACGCTACGGCAAAGGAATGCCCGAACCGGGTGACTACAACACCACGGGACATAAAATAATGCCCATGGGACTGGGAGTTTCTTGTACTTACATTTTTAAATAACACGGAGAATGATTACTGAAAAATTAAAGATATGGGTCCTGATACTGATTGCAGCGGGATTTACGGGTACTGCCTGCGCACAGAAGATGGTAAAGGTATCGGGCATCGTATACAACATAGCTGAAAACAGAAAAGTACCTTTCTCGGATGTCACCGTTGATGTGTATGCGGCCAAAACCGTAGCCGTAGGAGAAGACATGAAGAAAATACTGGACAGCAATGACCAAGAGAAGACGTTGCTGCTGGACCAGGATGCCAAGACTGCAACCGACAGGAACGGATATTATGAAATTCTCGTTCCGGATAACGGTGCACTGATTTTTAAGGTGGGATTAAGCCCCGCCGTCATAAAGGAAGTAAGACATCAGATGAAAATCGATGTCAGCATAGATGAAGGCGTAATGCTGGAAAGCGTTACCGTAACGGCCATGAGACTGGTGTTGCAACCGGAACCTAAAGCTCCGAAAATAATAGGCAATATGTTCATTCCTTACAACACGTTCAAACTGCCGCCTTACTTCGGCAACAGATTCTCACGACTGATTATCCAACCTTATGTGCTGGACTGCGAATCCAATGATACCATAGCATTCGGCCGCCCCGCCGTATATGACGGCAAGGAGTATTCACTGACCCAAGAACGTAAAATGGGATATAAGATAGAACGTGACCCGCTGTATCCCTATATCCAGCCGGAACCGTTGACTACAAGGGCCATGAATGTAGAATGGACGGATACTATCATTGTGCCCGATCCCAGCCGGAACTATAGTTGCTTTGCCATCGTAAATCTGGAAGATTACAATGCCTGCAACACCAGAACATACAGAATCAATACCTGCCAGACCAAACGCCCGATGCAATTCCTGCAATATAACCTCTTCTCCGAAGAAATGAATCCGGAACTGTATCAGGAGAAACCGCAGATTGAGAAAAGAAATACGTCTGATAAGATTCAGCTTTCTTTCCTCATCAACTCCGACAAACTGACCGATACTCCTGAAAATACCCAAAATCTGAATATGCTCAGAAACAAGCTGAAAGAGATATCCGAATCTCCGGGAGCAGTGCTGAAAGAGTTCCATGTAATGGGTACGGCCTCTCCGGACGGTCATTACGAAAGCAATCTTCACCTTGCCCAAAAGCGTATGCAGCGTATAGAAAAGGAAATCACCTCCATCCTGCCTCAATATATATTGGACCGCGTTTATCGTAATCCTCAGGCAGAAGTTGCCCCGTGGGAAGATGTTGTAATACTGCTGGAACACAACGGACAAAATAAAGAAGCTCAGGAGGTAAAGGATATACTGGCTAAGAACAAGGGTATAGAAGCCCAAGGCCGAGCCATGAAACGGCTAAGCTACTATCCTACTCTGATTGTTCCTTATCTGGAAGAACTTCGTGTTGTAAACTACGATTGCAGATATGAGATATATCGCGAACCGAGTGACGAAGAAGTGATGGCGCTATACAGACAAAACGGTCTGAAAGGGGATTATACCCGCTACGAATACTGGAAACTGTTCAAACTTCTGAAAGACGAACAAGAACTGGAGAATATATATCGCAAAGCGTATGAAGAATCCATCGAACAGAAACGTCCGTGGGCCTTGGCCGGCAATAATCTTGCCGCTTCCTATCTGAAAAAAGGCATGACGGATACGGATATTCTGGAACCGCTGATAGACAGAAGCGTGCATTCCACCAACTACCAACGCATGAATGCGGACGGAAGCCGTATGGAGCTAATCAACCAAACGGAAGTTATAAGCAACCAGCTATGTATGTACATCAAGAAAGGAGATTTTGAAAATGCAAGCGTACTTACCAAGATGTTGCCGAATGACAGCAAATATGACTTATTGAAAGCTTATACATGGGCCATGGGTGGATACTTCCAGGGTGGTACTACTCCGGAAGAGCAAGAACGCGCCCGCAAAACTTTTGAAATGATTAAAGCTTCGTCTCCTCAGAATGAGGTCGTAATGTACATGGCGCTCGAAAACCGCGCAGGTAATGCGGCTGCCAGAACCGCACTGGCAAAACTTCCGCAAGACAGCGCCCTGACCTGGTACTTTAAAGCCACGCTGAGCGCCAGAGAAGGAGAAATCGAGTTTATGAATACGGTAACAGCTTTATCCGAATGTTTCAAACGCGACAAGAGTTTTGTTGCCACGGCGCAAAATGACGGAGAATTCAGTGAGGATATCGTACAAGCGGCTATGGATATGTCTAACTTATAATCAGATTTGAAAATGAAATTGAAATATATGATTCCGGCCTTATGTATCTGTACTTGCATAGCGCTACCGGATAATGTCCATGCACAGGAGAAAAGCCAAAAGAAGGATAGTACAGAACGATTCTTCAATGCTATGGACTACAGACTGCAAAAACGGTATATCCCGCAGGGAAGAGAAGTGAACAACAGCCAGCCGGGCAAGAATTTCTCCCTGTCGGTAATGGGCGGTGTGAACGAACTGAGGGGTGTTTCCTCACTGCCGGCATGGTTCAACGGCGGTATTGCCCTGACTAAGGATGTAAGTTCATTCAACTCCTACCGGGTGTCTCTGCTGGGCGGCTTCAACGATGAGCTGAAACAGGGCGGCATCGAGCTGGACCACCTGTTCAACCTGTCCGATTATATCGGCGGGTACAAAAGCGGCGCACACATCAGCCTGTATACCGTATTGGGTATAGGCGGCTATGTGAGCAAGCGCGACGGTATGGATGCCAAGATAGCCGGCGGAGTGCACGGCGGCTTGCAGGCACGCTATCATCTGTCGAGAAACTGGGATTGGTATGTGGAACCCAAACTATATCTCTATACCGACGGAATAGACGGTGCGGACTGCCCCAAACGGTATGACGTGGGATATGGCGTGTACACCGGACTGACCTACCGCTTTACCGGTCTTCCCATCAGGATGAAATCGGAAGATATGGGCGATAATATGTTCATAGAAGCGGCTATCGGTACGCAGGGCGATTTCGGAAAGCCCGTGCGCAACAATCTGCCGGCGCTGCAACCGTTGGGTCCTGCCGCTTCACTGGCGATAGGTAAATGGTTCATGCCGCTGGGATGGCGCATCAGTGGTTTCGGCGGCTTCCACTATACCTTCAATTCGGACAAGTTCAAAAGCGAAGAAGCCTATGCAGGCGGCAGAGCGGAAGTGCTGGTGAACCTGAATACACTGATTTCGCCGAGTGTGGACGACCCGAGACTGGAAGTGAACCTTTCCGCCGGCTACGAATTCGGAGCACTGGCGCACAGAAGCAGCGACTATGCCAAGAAGCTTCGTACATTCCACGGTCCTACGGGGTCTATGCAACTGGTATATTTCCTGTCAGACCAAATCGGTATCACGGGTGAGGCGCGATACAGCAAGAGCTTCTATACGCAACCGTTCAAGAGCGGCATCACACAGGACAGACACATGCAGAATGTAGGCGTGATGTTCGGTGTACAGTACCGTAGAAGAAAGGCCGACTTCGATGCCAGACGCGGTTTCTTCCAGCCTTATAACTTTGCGTATGCCACCGTGGGAACCAACTTCCCCATGCGCACCGCAGGTGTGAAGATGAAGGATATTCCCGATATGCTGGGACAACAGATAAGCCTGGGTGTGGGACGCCAGTACACGCCGCTGTCTGCCGTAAGAGGAAGCATCGAGATTGGGCGGTATGCTTATCAGCACGGGGGTGTGTATCCGCTGTCTGTCACCGCCGACTACATGCTGAACCTTACCAACATGATAGGCAATTATAGCGAAAACCGCATATTCGACCTCAACGCCTTTGCCGGTATCGTCTATACGCACCACGAAATGGAAGACAAGAATTACTTCGGCATCCAGGGCGGTCTGCAACAGAGCTTCAAGCTGAACGACCGCTGGAATATCTTTGCGGAAGAGTATCTGAGAGGTTATAACGGCAAGATTACTCCTTCGGCACGTACCTACACAAGCGGAGAATATACGTTTGTCTTAGGAGCTTCCATAGGAACAAGTTACCGTTTTTAAAGCAATACATAAGCATCATGACTATCGCCATTGATTTTGACGGCACAATCGTAGAGCACCGTTACCCTAAAATAGGGAACGAAATCCCTTTTGCCACCGATACGCTGAAGATGCTGATCAAAGACCGCCACCGCCTGATACTGTGGACCGTACGTGAAGGAAAGCTGCTGGACGAGGCCGTGGAATGGTGCAGGGAACGGGGCGTGGAGTTTTATGCCGTCAACCGGGACTATCCCGAAGAGGATGCCGCCCATCACGGCTTCTCGCGCAAGGTGAAAGCGGACCTCTTCATTGACGACCGCAACCTGGGCGGCCTGCCCGACTGGGGAGACATCTACCGCATGGTTCAGGAGAAGCTGACGTATGAGGAGCTGTATCGCGATACCGATAAAACTCCGCAACAAAAGAGAGGCGGTTTCTGGAGCCGGTTCAGGAAATAATCCTTTTTTGATATATATCAAACAGTACCTTAAAATAACTCTTTAAATTTGCAACGTCATTTAGAAAACGATAGAGTAAATTAGTTTTTGAAAGAGAAAGGTTAGTTTTTTTAGGGTACACTAAAAAAATACCGGGCAGCACACGGAGCACAGGAAAAGATTCCTGCCGTAGCTGTCCGGTTTTTTATTTGCCTGCCGGAACCGGGAGGTTGCCGGATATTACTGTTTCCGGTATTCCTTGGGCGAAAAGCCGGTGTGATGCTTGAAGTATTTGCCGAAGAAAGACTGATTGGCAAAGTGCAGCTCGTCGGCTATCTCCTGAATGCTCTGCTCGGATGATTTCAGCATGGCTTTCGCTTCCAGAATCACGAGGCTGTCAATCCACTCGCCCGCCGTCTTTCCGCTCACCTCTTTCACCATGGTAGAGAGGTGCTTGGGCGTAAGGAACATCTTGTCTGCGTAAAAGGACACGCTCCTCTCCTCTTTGTAAAACTCGTACACGTACCGGATGAAGCGTTCGAACAAATCTTCCTTGCGGCTTTTGGGAGTGCGCTCCTTCACGGCATGTCCCTGATAGATGTCGTATATCTCGTAGCACAGCGCCATCAGCAATCCCTGCGTAATCTCCTTGCGGTAGGGATTGTCCTTCAGCTTCACCTTGCTCCACAGGAAAGAGTGATATTCCTCGAACGCCTGCAACTCGTTGGCAGTGACAGCGATGCAAGGCCGCTCCTTTATCATGAAGAACATGGGAAACAGTTGCTGCATCGTGGGTATCACCAGGTCCATGAAGTCGCGGGACACGGCTATGAAGCTGCCTGAAAAATCATCGGAACGCTCGCCCTGCTGCACAATCTGCTCGGGCAGGATGATGCAAAGCATCCCTTCACGCATTTCATAATCCCGCAAGTTGATATTCAGCTTGCACCAGCCTTTCCGGCAGACGGCAAAGCAGGCAGCGTTCAGACGCGTAGGATATGGCGTGAAAGGGATGTCCCTTATATCATCGAAAATAGCGAAATCATTGCCGATAAAGTCAATCATGGGCAGGTGTTGTATACCGGAGATATCAACGTTGCGTATCTGTTTTGTATTCATTATTCATGCGCTTTGCCGGCAAATATAGGATTATTCACGGAATTATTGGTTTAAAAATCGTGAATGTTATCCTAATTCATTATTTTAAAGCCGATGAAGAACGTACGCGGCTGCGTGGGACCGTAGAAATAACCGGCATCGCGGAACTCGCCCTTATCCAAGTCTTTCTGGAAGCTGTTGAATATATTCTGCACACCGGTGTTCAGTTGGAACTTGATGTGGTCGTGCAGCACGAAGGTATAGTTCAGCTTCAGGTTGAGGTCGAAGAACTGGGGCGTGGTCTCCATGCGGTCTTCCGCGATGTACCCGGCATAGTGCGGTACAATCATCTTGCCCGTATACGTGCCGGAGAGGGAGAAGTCGAAATTCTTCAGCGGAGCGGACGAGAAGGTGAAGTAGCCGTAATAGTCGGGCGTGCGGGGCATGCGCTTGGTGGTCAGATCCTTGCCGTCCACCTGTGTCCAGACTTCCTCACGGGTGTAGCGGCTGCGCTGCGCGGTAAAGCCCAACTGGAGCTGCGCTTCCTTGCCGTGGGCAATCTTGGCGTCGAGGTTGGCGCCGTACACGCGGGCGCCGTTGCCGTTGCGGCGTTCCTTGATTACATCGCCCACATCGTTTTTACCGATGTCCTCGAGCACGAATACGTGGCGCAGGTCGGTATAGAAACCCTCTACAAGGATGTTTGCCTGCCAGTGTCCCAGGTGGGCGGTCCAGTCCACCGAGCCGCTGTAACTGTTGGAACGCTCCTCGCGCAGGTTGTCCGCCAGCTTGATTTGCACGCCTTCGCCGCCTACTGCGGTGACGTGCAGGTCTTCATCGTAGGCCTGCGGGGCGCGGAAACCGGTGGAGTACGTCAGGCGCGCCTGGAAGTCCTCGGTAGGCTTATAAAGCAGGTTGACACGGGGACTGAATATCAGTTTGTCTATCAGGTTGTGCTTGTCCAAACGGGCGCCGACGAGCATGGTCAGTACGTTCATCTTCCACTCGTTCTGCACGAAGGCGCTGGCGATGCGCACATCCTGCTGCATATCGCGGTGATAGCCCGTCATGACATCGTGCAGGGAGTTGTTCTGATACTCCAGTCCGCCCGTGAAGGTGGCGGGGGCGAAAAGACAGTTATTCATGTTGCCCACGTACATGCCGCCTGCCACCCACGTCAGGTCGTCCGTCTTGCCGTAGGCGTTCATGTCCTTCTGTGCGCCGTAGTAGCTGTTGCGGTCGGTGTGCTGGATGGAGCCGTACAAGGAGATTTTATGTTTATACTCGCGCCAGAAGAGGTCGTAACTCAGTCCGCCGCTGTTAATGATGTGCTTGGTCTGCTCGGTGATGTCCGCCTCGTGGGGCTGAAGATCGAACTTGTTGCCGCCGCGGCGGAACTCGTTGGTGGTGTGATACTCCAGGTTGATGCGGCTGAAATGCGTGGGACGGTAGTAGGCGCGGAAGCCGAAGGTGTTCATGTTCAGCTTGCCCAGTTCGGAGAAACCGTCGCCGTCACGGTCGTACGGATTGCGGTTGCGGTAGCTTTCGTAGAGGGCGATGCCGTAGGAGTTGTCTTTGGCCACCAGGGATACGTTCCCACCCATGTACTGCTCCCAGGACTTGCCGTCCATGTTGGAGAACATGCTCGACACCTGGAAGGAGTTGTTAATGGGGTCTTTGGTGATGATATTGATAGTTCCGCCCACAGCATTGGCGCCGAACAGCGCCGAACCGCCGCCGCGTACCACCTCTACCCTCTCGATCATGTTCACCGGTATCTGCTCCAGACCGTATACCCCGCTCAGCGCACTGATGACGGGACGGCTGTTTATCAGGATTTGCGAGTACGGACCTTCCAGACCGTTGATACGCACCTGGGGGAAACCGCAGTTCTGGCAGTTGTTCTCCACCCGCAGGCCCGACTGGTAGTTGAGCGTCTTGGCAAGGTCGGTGGAGTTCACCATCTCAAAGAGCTTGGCGCTCATCACGTTCACCACCACGGGAGCAGCCTTGCGGCTCACCTCGTTGCGGTTGGCGGACACCACGACCTCATCGGTCATGAAGCTTTCCTCTTCCATCTGGAAATGCACCACCGCCGTAAAGTCCTTATTTACTTCAATTGCCTTTTCCTGCGTCTTATAGCCTACGCGCGCAACGTATATTTGCCCGCCGGCAGGTTCTTGAACTCGAACTGACCTTCTTCATTGGACACTGTTCCCTGTCCGCTGCCTACAATCAAAACGGTGGCATACGGTATATTCTCTTCCGAACCTTTTACAAGAACATGGCCGGAAATCATGTTGCCTTCCCTGATAGGGTTTGCGGCAACGGCTGCACCGATACCTGCCACAGCAAGCATCAACGCCAATATAATTTGTTTCATTTGAATAATCGCTTTTATTTCAGTTACTTAATGATACCAATTCTGTACCGGTACTTGGTACGGCAAGTACCAAAGGCAGGTACGACGGATACCAAACATTGGTACGGCGAGTACCAAAGATTGGTACATCGAATACCAAGCATCGGTACAACGAATACCCAACGTTGGTATGGAGCATACCAGGCGTTGGTACAACACTATCAAAGGGTAACGGAATAAGGGGGAGCGCGGAGAGAGGGCATCCGACACGCTTTTCCCTTTATGACGGGCGTATCGGTTTCGCTTTCCATCACCTGCAACAGAGAACGCATCGGGTGTTGCAGCTCGCAGCAGTCCGGCGTGTCCGAACTGAAGTGCGACAGCAGGCCGATGACAATCAGCGAGTCGGTGGAGTGCGAATGCTGGTTATGGAAAGGGTGCGAGTGGGTTATCAGCACCCCGTTGACGTAGTGGACGTGGGTAAACGCCGTTATGCTTGCCTGGTACGCCACGAAGAGCGCCAGCAAGCATAATGCGCATATGGTTCTTTTTATTCCTCTCACGTCTTACGGTTTGTTTCTTGAGTTAGGGACGGCAAAGGTAATACTAATTTCGGTTTGTACCAAACAGAAATTCATAATCGCGTTTGGAAGCGGGAACAGCCCACTCCTCCGGAATGAATTTCCACTGGCCGAGCGCACGCGGCTCGATTACTTTCTTCTGCTCGATGTACTGCATCAGGTAATAGCGCAAATCCTTGTCGGTAGAGCTGATGATGCGCTCCTTCAACTCATCCTGGGAGATGCCCGCACCTTTCGTCAGCAGTTCCCCGCCGCCGTTGCCGCGATAGGAGTTCAGGGCTACCGTGTACATCTTGTCCATGTGGAACGGGGTGCCGTCTGCCATGCTGAGGATGGTTACCTTACTGCCGCACGGCTTCGTGACGTCTACCGTGTAGATGATGCCAGCGGCGGAATCGAAATTGAAGCTGAAGTTCTTGAAGGCAGCCCTGTCCGCAGCGCCCTCGCGGGGTTGGTCGCGAAGCAGCAGGATGTGGTCGTCGGGCGAAGTCATGCGGTTGGTCCATAGGTCGTAGGACATCTCCAGGGCATCGCGCACTTCCTTGCCCGAAAGTTTCATGGTGTAGAGCATGTTCTCGTACTTGTAGAGGTTGAACATGTCGTACACGTAAATATCCCCTTCCTTAATCTGCGTGTCGTAGGACAAGGGAGCCGCCAATGAAATCTCGGCGCCACTGATGTCCAGCTGCAAGGTATGGATGAGGTCGATAAAAGCGGAAGAACCGAAATAGGCGGGACGGGTGGAGACCGTCTTCGTGAAGCGTCCGATTCTTTTCGATACGAAATCCTGAATGGTGGCGTACTGCGGCGAGAAGCGTTTCATGAATTCACCGCTGATGCCGTAGGGGGCGGTTTCGGTGAGCACGCCGTCAATCTGCTTGTCCGTAACCTTGCCGTTGCGCAGGGTCACGGTAATGTCGATGTCGCTCACCACGATGCCGTTGCTGGCGGGGTCCATCACCAGTACGGAATCGCCTGCCACGTTCTGCACCTTCTTGCATTCACGGGCGTGGTCGTGGCCCATAAGCACGATGTCGAAGCCCGGAACATTGCGGGCTACGTCCAGCGAGGCATTCTCCCGGTATTTGCCGCCCATCAGCAAGGCGTCCTGTCCGGCATGGAACATACCGATTACAATATCGGGACGCTCCTTTTCGCGGATTATCTTCATCCACTTGCGGGCGGTCTCTTCCATGTCGTCAAAACGAAGCCCCCGCCACAGATTCTCGGAGAGCCACACCGGAATGGCGGGCGTTATCATGCCGAGAACGGCAATCTTCACTCCGTCGCGCTCCAGCACCTTGTAGGGCCGGAAGTGGGGTTCGCCCGTAGCGGTATCGATGATGTTGGCGCCCAGCACCGGAGCACGGCAGTCGCCTGCCCAACGGTCGAAAACGGCACGTCCCGTCTCTACATCGTGGTTGCCCATATTGGCGGCATCATAGCCCATGAAGTTCAGCATATCGGCGGTTACGTGGAGCGATACCGTGTCGATATAGTTATAGTAATAGGCGGTGGGCTGGCCTTGCAGGATGTCGCCGTTGTCCAGCAGAATCAGATTGTCCTTATAGGTTTCGCGCGCTTTCTGCACGAATGCGTGCACGCGTGCCAGGCTTCCGGCGGCCTCCCGCTGAAGGATGAAATCGTGGGGATAGAAATTACCGTGGATATCACTGGTCTGTACTATTTTCAGTTTTACTTCTTTATCCTGCGCGGCAACTGCTCCAATCAGCAGGAACATCCACGCAAGACAGCAGGTCAGTCTTTTCATTTCGTTGTTCTGTTAATGTATAAATACCATGTGTAAACAGCGCAAAGATATAATAAAACTCACAAAAAGGCGGTAGGGAAAGATTGTTTTTCGTACTTTTGGCGCTCATTATCAAAAAAAGAAGCTGACATGACACAAATCTTTCACAGCATGATAGCTGCCATTCTCGGCATATCGGAAAAGCAAATCGGGCAGACACTCTCCCTGCTCGACGACGGAGCAACCATCCCGTTCATCAGCCGCTACCGCAAGGAAATGACGGGCGGACTGGACGAAGTGCAGATAGAATCCATCCGTACCCATTACGAAAAACTGAAGGAAACGGCGAAACGGAAGGAGACCATCGTCGCCACCATCCGCGAACAGGGGAAAATGACCCCGGAACTGCAAAAGCGCATTGACGACACGTGGGACAGCACCGCCCTCGAAGACATCTACCTGCCCTACAAGCCCAAACGGAAAACCCGTGCGGAAGCCGCCCGCCAGAAAGGACTCGAACCGCTTGCCACCCTGCTGATGCTCCAGCGCGAGCCTCATCCCGAACAGCGTGCCGCCGCCTTCGTAAAAGGTGATGTAAAGGATGCGGACGATGCCCTGAAAGGCGCACGCGACATCATAGCCGAACAGGTGAGCGAGAACGAACGCGCCCGCAACATGCTGCGGAATACCTTTGCACGCCAAGCCCTGCTGACCGCCAAAGTGATAAAAGGCAAAGAGGAGGAAGGCGCCAAATACCGGGATTACTTCGACTGTTCGGAGCCCCTGAAGCGATGCAGCTCGCACCGCCTGCTTGCCATCCGCCGCGCCGAAGCGGAAGGTCTGCTCAAAGTGAGTATCAGCCCCAACGACGAGGAGTGCGTGGAACGGCTGGAACGGCAGTTTGTACAGAGCAACAACGCCTGCGGGAAGCAGGTGGCGGAAGCCGTGCAGGATGCCTACAAGCGTCTGTTGAAACCGTCTATCGAGACCGAGTTCGCCGCGCAAAGCAAGGAGCGTGCCGACGATGAAGCCATCCGCGTCTTTGCGGAAAACCTGCGGCAGTTGCTGCTGGCATCGCCCCTGGGGCAGAAAAGGGTGATGGGAATAGACCCCGGATTCCGCACCGGCTGCAAGGTGGTGTGCCTGGATGCACAGGGCAACCTGCTGCACAACGAGAATATCTACCCGCATCCGCCTGTGAACCAAAGCAAAGAGGCGTTTGCCAAACTGCAGAAGATGATAGAGGCCTATAAGGTGGAAGCCATCGCCGTGGGCAACGGCACTGCCAGCCGCGAGACGGAAGATTTCCTGAAACGGCAGACGTTCAACCGGGAAGTGCAGATTTTCATTGTCAGCGAGCAGGGTGCATCCATCTACTCCGCTTCCAAGATAGCCAGGGATGAGTTTCCGGAATATGATGTAACGGTGCGCGGCGCCGTATCCATCGCCCGCCGGCTTATGGACCCGCTGGCGGAGCTTGTCAAGATAGACCCGAAGTCCATCGGTGTGGGGCAATACCAGCACGACGTAGACCAAACCAAGCTGAAGAAATCCCTCGACCAGACCGTGGAGAACTGTGTAAACCTGGTCGGCGTAAACCTGAATACGGCAAGCAGCCATCTGCTGACGTATATATCGGGACTTGGCCCTCAACTGGCGCAGAACATCGTGAACTACCGCGCCGAGAACGGAGCATTCGCATCGCGCAAGGAACTGATGAAAGTTCCGCGCATGGGTGCAAAGGCTTTTGAGCAGTGTGCCGGCTTCCTGCGCATACCGGATGCCGGGAATCCGCTGGACAACACGGCGGTGCATCCCGAAAGTTACCACATCGTGGAGCAGATGGCAAAGGACCTGGGATGCAGCGTGGCCGAACTGATTGCCGATAAGGAACTGCGCCGGAAGATACAGCCGGAACGCTACCTCTCTCCCACCGTCGGAATGCCGACCTTGAAGGATATCCTGCAAGAGCTGGAGAAGCCGGGGCGTGACCCGCGCGGACCTATCAAGGTGTTCGAGTTCGATAAGAACGTGCGCACAATCAATGATTTGCGCATAGGCATGGAGCTGCCGGGCATCGTGGGGAATATCACCAACTTCGGCGCTTTCGTCGATATAGGTATCAAGGAAAACGGCTTGATACACCTCTCCCAGCTTGCGCAGAAGTATGTATCAAACCCTAATGAGATTGTATCCATCCATCAGCAGGTACGCGTAAAGGTGCTCAGTGTAGATACCGAACGGAAACGTATACAACTGACGATGATTGGGGTTAGCGGTTAGCGATTAGGGGTTAGTGATTAGGGGTTAGTGATTAGGGGTTAGTGATTAGTGATTAGCGATTAGTGATTAGCAGGCTGCGCACTCACACCGCAAGGCACTAATCCCTAATCACTAATCCCTAATCACTAATCCCTATATATCAGCTTGTCCTTGCCATTGCCGAAAAGGTTATCGCCCAAAGTTGTAATCTTATCGCCGGTGGCAAGGACATGACGAAGATTGTCGCATCCCATGAATGCACCGTACTCTATGGCAGTTACACCGGAAGGAAGTTCCAAGGTGCCGCACAACCGTCTGCATCCGCTGAACGCACGCTGGCCGATGCTCTTCAAGCCATGGGGCAGTTTGATATTGAGCAGGTATTTCTTTTGGGTAAACGTGTATTCGGGGATAGTTGTGGCATTGCACTTGGACAAATCCACGCTCACCAGATTGGGCATGTAGTTGCGTATCAACGTAAAGTCCGCCTCGTCCATCTTGCCCTCTACCGTAAGGAAGTTCACATCTTTGGGCTGTATGCCCGCACGAAGCAGTTCGCTGGCAAGGCTGCCCATGGTGGCTATCTGCACCAAAGCTCCTACCGGTTCGCCCTCTATGAAAGCGAATGTCTCCCACCGCTTGCCGCGACGATAGGAATCGCTGCTGCCCTGAGGGACGAATATCGCCGTTACACTGTCCGCCAGAGCTTCGGGCAACAGGTTGGGGGGAGTTTTCTTACGTATGCGGCAAATCTTCAGATTGGTGCATCCCTTGAATGCGCCGTCTTCGATGTTCTTGGTCTTGTCGGAAAGGATTACCTCCGTCAAGGATGTTTTTCCGGCAAAAGTGCTGTCGCCAAGCTGCTTGCAGAAAGCATAGGACGGGATGCAATTGGCGGGATAGATGTAAAAGCGGTCGGGATGCGTACCGTTCTTTCCGGCATACATGCTGATGGATGCATTGGAGATGTCCAGTATTTGCAATTTCTTGAATTCATCGCGCAGGTGGCGGAAATCCACTGCATTCAGCTTGCCTTGCAGGACAAGGTGGGTAATCTCGTTCGCTTCTTCTTCGGTGAGCATTTCCACCAAAGTACCGGGTTTGGCAACGGTATATCTCCTGGAAGTCTGGGCGGAGACGTTCGATATCATAATGCCCAGTCCGGCTACTAAAAGTATCTTTTTCAGGTTCATGTTTTGTGTCAGATTGATTTAATTTTCAAATATAAGAAGAAAGCGCCAACCATGAATAATGATTTCTCTTTTTATTGCTATTTTTGTCGGATATTAATTAACCGAACTTATTTTTCTCATGGAAACCATCGGAAATGAATCCAAAGCCAAACGTTTTGGAAAAGCGGCAATCGACATTGTTTCATTCGCCGCGCTTGCCGTTATCATCATTACAATAATAAGCGTCCCTTTCGCAACCGTATTGCTGAAGTTAGGAAAGGAAGAGGCCGATACGATGTCCTATTTCATATTGAGCGAGACGCTGATGCTGGCAGGCGTATTCCTTTCCGCATGGATAGTATGGCATTTACGCGGCTTTTCACTGGAAGGGCTCGGACGCTCTTTAACGATGCGTTGGAAGGACTGGCTGTCGGGAATACTGCTGGCAACCGTTCTTTATGCGGTAGGGTTCGGCATATCCTTGTGGGCAGGTGCGGTAGAGATTGCAGGAGTGACATTCAATCCTTCTTCCTTACTGATCAGCCTTGTATTCTTCCTGCTGGTAGCCGTGACAGAGGAACTGGCATTGCGGGGATTTGTATTGGAACGCCTGCTGCAAAGCGGGGTGAATAAGTTTTGTGCCTTGTTCCTCTCCGCCGCCCTGTTCTCCTTGATTCATATAGGCAATCCGAACTTCGACTTTCTGTCTTTTATCAACATACTTCTGGCAGGCATCCTTTTAGGTTCATCCTATATATACACACGCAACCTCTGCTTCCCGATAGCTCTACACTGGTTCTGGAACTGGATACAAGGCCCGGTATTAGGCTATGAGGTCAGTGGAAATAAATTCTGTAACGGCTTGCTGGCCCTTCGGCTGCCCGAAGCCAATCTGATAAACGGCGGCGCTTTCGGCTTTGAAGGCTCCATACTCTGTACGGTACTGATGGTAGTGGGAACAGGATTGATTTTAAAAATACACGGAAAATAGGGGTTAGTGATTAGCGGTTAGTGTTTAGGGACGGGAGTGGGATGTAATTTGAGGATTTCTTTTAGGCACGGAATTACACGGATTTCACGGAAAAAAGAATAAGGGGTAATGTTACCAAAAGCAACTTGGTAATATTACCCCTAATAAAATAAATCCATGTAATATGCGCCTAATAAAGCAACAAATAAGGGAATGCTACTGAAAATAACAAACGCTTTTTTGTTTTGACACACTATTAATCACTAATCGCTAATTATTATTTATTGTACATTTTTGTTCTCAGCTCCTTGATGTGGTCGGAAGTGATGTATTCATCATACTCCATCATCTTGTCGATGATGCCGTTCGGGGTCAGCTCGATGATACGGTTTGCCACAGTCTGGATGAACTCGTGGTCGTGAGACGAGAACAGGATGTTTCCTTTATAGGTCTTCAGGTTATTGTTGAATGCCTGGATGGATTCCAGGTCAAGGTGGTTGGTCGGCGTATCCAGAATGAGACAGTTGGCATTACGCAACTGCATGCGCGCAATCATACAACGCATCTTCTCGCCACCCGACAGTACGCTTGCTTTCTTCAGCACCTCTTCGCCGGAGAAAAGCATACGGCCGAGGAAACTCTTCATATATACCTCATTGCCCTCGCCAAACTGGCTCAACCAGTCTACCAGATTCAAATCCGTATTAAAGAAAGCGGTGTTGTCCAACGGCAGATAAGCGGTGGTAATCGTAACACCCCAGTTGAAAGTTCCCGCATCCGGCTTCATATTTCCGTTGATAATCTCGAACAAAGCGGTCATGGCACGCGGATCGTGTGAAAGGAACACGATTTTATCCCCTTTCTCCACATTGAAGTTCACATCACGGAACAGCACCGTGCCGTCTTCCAGCGTTTTCGTCAGTCCGGCTACTTCAAGAATCTGATTGCCCGGTTCGCGTTCAGGAGTAAAGATGATGCCCGGATACTTACGTGACGACGGTTTGATTTCTTCCACATTCAGCTTCTCCAGCATCTTCTTACGGCTGGTAGTCTGCTTACTCTTCGCCACATTGGCGCTGAAACGGCGGATAAACTCTTCCAGTTCTTTCTTCTTCTCCTCGGCTTTAGCCTTCTGGTTCTGCTGCTGACGGAGAGCAAGCTGGCTGGACTCGTACCAGAAGCTGTAGTTTCCGGCAAAGAGATTAATCTTTCCGTAGTCGATGTCCACGGTATGCGTACAAACGGAGTCGAGGAAGTGACGGTCGTGGCTCACTACCAGAACGGTATGTTCAAAATTGGCAAGATAGTCCTCCAGCCAGGTTACGGTTTCCATGTCCAAGTCATTGGTAGGCTCGTCCAGCAGCAGGTTATCCGGATTGCCATACAAAGCCTGCGCCAGCATGACACGTACTTTTTCCTTGTTGTTCAGCTCGCCCATCAGCACATAATGCTTGTCTTCCTTGATGCCCAGTCCGCTCAATAAGGCGGCAGCATCGCTTTCTGCATTCCAACCGTCGAGTTCGGCGAATTTCTCTTCCAGTTCGGATACCTTCAGACCGTCTTCGTCCGTGAAGTCCTCTTTGGCATAGAGTTCTTCGCGCTGTTTCATAATGTCCCACAGCACGGTGTGCCCCATCATCACGGTATCCATCACCGTATAAGCATCCCACTTGAAGTGGTCCTGGCTCAATACGGACAGGCGCTCGCCCGGTCCCAGCATGATAGACCCCGTTGTCGGGTCCAAATCGCCCGAAATAGTACGCAGGAAAGTAGACTTTCCGGCACCGTTGGCACCGATTATACCATAACAATTACCACTTGTAAACTTCAGGTTTACATCATTAAACAACACTCTTTTACCAAATTGAACCGATACGTTCGAGACTGTAATCATCTTTATATTTACTGTTTTATTATGTACTACTTACAATTTAATACCTATAACTCTGCAAATTGCGGGTACAAAGATACGAAATAATACGGTAAAACAGCTTACAACGAGTTAACTTATTGCATGATATGAAGTTAACTCGATACATACAACAAAGGTAACTGACTGCAACCTATCGAGTTAACTTACTGTCCGCACAAGGTTAGCGCTCTATTTATAGCACATTACGCTGTCAATCTGACATAAAAATATTACCTTTGCAGCGTTTTTGGCAAAAGCCGTCAATTTGGCAAAGTTTTTGCTATTAAAACCGTATCATATTAACTTAAACCCTTAACAACAATGAAAGCAAAATCATTTTACAAGAATAACAAGCATAACAATATGGACTCTAAAGAAAAAGAAAACATCAACGAAGAAGAGTTAAAAGCACAAGACGCTCAAGACGAAACTTGTGAAGAAACAACAGAGAAAGAAGAAGAAGTTGCCCTGACAGAGGAAGAAAAACTCGCTCAGGAACTGGAAAAGGCCAACGCTGAGATTGAAGACCAGAAAGACAAGTACCTGCGTCTCTCTGCCGAGTTCGACAACTACCGTAAACGTACAATGAAAGAAAAAGCCGAACTTATCCTGAATGGCGGAGAAAAGAGCATCAGCAGCATTCTTCCTATCGTGGACGACTTTGAACGCGCCCTGAAAAACATGGAGACCGCCACCGATGTAGCTGCCGTAAAAGAAGGTGTGGAGCTTATCTACAACAAGTTCATGACAGTATTGGGTCAGAACGGTGTCAAAGTAATCGAAACCAAAGAACAGCCGCTTGACACAGACTACCACGAAGCCATTGCCGTAATCCCGGCTCCTGACGAAGCTTTGAAAGGTAAAATTCTGGACTGCGTACAAACCGGTTACACGCTAAACGACAAAGTAATCCGCCATGCCAAAGTAGTGGTTGGAGAATAACATACACAGTTATATGGAAAAAAGAGATTATTACGAAGTACTGGAAGTCGAAAAAACAGCATCGGTAGAAGAGATAAAGAAAGCCTATCGCAAGAAAGCCATCCAATATCACCCCGACAAAAACCCCGGTGACAAGGTAGCCGAAGAGAAGTTTAAAGAAGCGGCAGAAGCATACGATGTATTAAGCAATCCGGACAAGCGTGCCCGTTACGACCAATTCGGCCATGCCGGAATGAGTGGCGCTGCCGGCAACGGCGGACCGTTCGGCGGTTTCAGCGGCGGCATGTCCATGGATGATATCTTCTCCATGTTCGGTGATATATTCGGCGGACACAGCGGTGGGTTCGGCGGCGGTTTCAGCGGGTTCGGCGGATTTGGCGGCGGTGGTGCACAACAACGCCGTTATCGCGGTTCGGACTTGCGCGTAAAGGTAAAGCTGAACCTCAAGGAAATTTCTACTGGAGTCGAAAAGAAATTCAAACTGAAAAAATATGTACCGTGCAGCCATTGCCATGGAACCGGTGCAGAAGGAGACGGCGGTGCGGAAACCTGCCCTACCTGTAAGGGCAGCGGTACGGTAATCCGCAACCAGCAGACCATCCTCGGCACAATGCAGACGCGTACCACTTGTCCTACCTGTGGTGGCGAAGGCAAGGTCATCAAGAATAAATGTAAGGAATGTGCAGGCGAAGGTATCGTTTACGGCGAAGAAGTCGTTACCGTGAAAATTCCTGCGGGTGTAGCCGAAGGCATGCAGCTCTCCATGGGCGGCAAAGGCAATGCGGGCAAACACAACGGCGTACCGGGCGACCTGCTGATTCTCATAGAGGAAGAGCAGGACAAGGAACTGATTCGCGATGAGAATGATTTGATTTACAACCTGTTGCTCAGTTTCCCGACAGCCGCATTGGGCGGTGCAGTAGAAATACCCACCATTGACGGCAAGGTTAAGGTAAAAATCGAATCGGGTACACAGCCGGGTAAGGTTCTCCGCCTGCGCGGCAAAGGACTGCCTAACGTAAACGGATACGGAACCGGAGACCTGCTGGTGAATGTCAGCGTATATGTGCCCGAAACACTGAATAAGGAAGAGAAAAAAGCGCTGGAAGAAATGGAAAGGTCGGATAACTTCAAGCCGAATACTTCTATCAAGGAGAAGATTTTCAAGAAGTTCAAGAGTTTGTTTGACTAAAGATTATACTTCTGGGTATAAAAAACAGACAATGCATATCAAAAGAAAGAGAATTATTTCTCTTTCTTTTGATTAAACAACCAGTTCATAAAATCAGGATAATTAAAGGCAGGATTCCAACTGTTATGATCACATCCTACGAACTCGATATATTCAACGCTGGCATCAATAGCCTTCAATGCTTTATAAGCTTCCCGGGAACCTTCAGGTGTTACAACAGAGTCTGTATCACCATGAAAAATACGGAACTTAATTTCTCTTAGTTCTTTTCCAATGCGGACAGGATTTACCGTGCCGCAAATAGGAACTGCAGCAGCAAAGATTTCAGGATAACGAATAACCATATCATAGGTTGCCATTCCACCCATAGAAAGCCCCATTATATAAACACGAAGTTTATCTACCTGTGGCATATCAAGAAAAGTGTCAAGCAAACTTTTCAACGTACGTATAGTAGTGGTGAGTTCCGGATTATCAGGCATCCCAAAAGGTTCTAAAGAATTCGGACGCATTTCATACCCCCAATAATTTTCTGCAGGACATTGAGGTAACAAAATAAAAGCCGGATACTTTTTTCGATTGACAGGATTAAGCCACATTTGCCCCCCATGCTTTAACTGCTTCCGATTATCATTACCTCGTTCACCTGCACCATGCAAGAATAGTACCAATGGATATTTTTCACCCGGCTTCTCCACTTCCGGACGCAACAAACAATATTGCAAAGAATCGCCCTGGGAAGACACATACACCTTTTGCTCATATTCTTTGTAAGAATCTTGCGCTGATACATTTATCAGGCATGACATCCATAACAATATTTGTATGCAAACTATTTTCTTCATATCTATACTAACCATTATTCAATCATTATTAAAATACTCATTATGCCCACTATATGCTTTATTTTTAAAATAATATTATACTCTCATTAAAAATAATAAGACGGGATAGTTTACAAATATACAACTATCCCGTCTTATTTTAATTAATAATACCCATTTTCTTAATATCCGGGATTCTGCTTAATAGAACCACCAGAGCGGTCAATTTCTGACTGCGGAATAGGAAACAATTCATTAACTCCTTTTTTAAATGCCGCGCCGCGCCCCTTTGCATAAGGATAATTGGCAAATGCGTTCATCGTCTCAATGTAACAATTCCAGCGTTTAAGATCATACAAACGGTTATATTCCATTGCCAACTCTACCCTGCGTTCATGCTTGACAGCTTCCAATAAATCATCATTTACAGTTACCATTTTCAAGTCTTTATCAGGAATAGTCAATACTCGAGAAACGGCTTCAGCATCTTCTCCACGCGAATCATTAGCGCGTTGACGAACTGCGTTGATACATTTTACTATAGTCTGTTTATCACCATTAGTTTGAATTAAAGCCTCTGCATACATCAGCAAAACATCGGCATAACGAATGATATTGAATGTCCAGGCATCATCACCAAACCCTAGTCCCCTTCTTGAAGCTACCAAAAAAGCTTTACGGCTATGATAACCTGTATTAGGGTAAGTGGAGAAATCCAAAACTTCATCTTTCACCGTACCGGGGAATTTATCACCAGGCTGCACAATAGTAAACAACAAACGGGGATCCCCTTCTTCAAATTCATCAACCAAATTCTGAGTAGGCTGATCAAAACCATATGCACCAACAGAACCTCTCGGATTAGAATATACAGGTACAAAAGAACCGTAAACATTATTGGTAGGATCATCTCCTTGTATATTCGGTAAGATAGATTCACTCAGTAAATAATTCCCTTCCAGAAAAAGTGACTGGAAATTGGGAGCTAATTCACAACCTGATTCCACAACCTTTTTTGCAGCATCACGTGCATCTTCATAATAAGAAGCATCATCCTTGGCAAAATACATATATACCCGTGCTTGCATTGCCCATACGGCTTCCCTGGTGACACGTCCGATTTCCGACTCCGGCAATGAAACCCGACTAGGAAGATTCTCTTCCAATGCTGCATCGGCCAAATCGTTCATAATAAATTCTGCAGTCTCAGCCTCAGTAGCTCTTTGCAAGCTTTTACTGTCATTTACTGTTAATGAACGCTCTACCAAAGGTACACCGCCAAAAATTTTGCAGAGCTCGAAATAATAAAATGCGCGCAAAAATTTCACCTCTCCTATATATCTGGCTTTCACGTCTGCCGCAATCGGATAACCATCGGCATCTACCAAAGGTTTATTGGGGATATTTTCCAAACAAAGATTACATCTTGCAATAGCTTTATACATGCCTTCCCAAAGTGCAGCCAAATCCGCATTAGAAGCTAATGGACGACCGAAACTTAAATCAGCAGCACTAGGCCGGTCACTGGCATCCGAACCACCTTTTTCCGAATCGTCAGTAGCAATGTTATACAACATCATACGGGGTATCTCATAACCTATTGCATCCCCAAGCATATCATAACATTTAACAACTGTACTATACCCGGCATCAGGAGATAGGAAAAACTTATCTTCGGTCATAGTCCCCTTAGGAGTACTATCCAAGAAATCGGAACAAGAGCAGAATGAGATTGCTGCCAAAGATGCTATCAATAATTTTATCTTTTTCATTTTATATCAGAATTTAATATTTAAACCAACAGTCCATGTTCTCGCTTGGGGATAGAACCCTTGATCTATACCATTAAGAGTAGCATTACTGGAACCAATTTCAGGGTCAAGACCTGAATACTTGGTAAGAGTAAATAGATTTTGAGCACTTACATAAAGACGTAAGTAGCTAATACCTTTAATCTTCAATAAACGTTCACAAAAATTATAACCTAATTGCAAATTCTTCAGTCTGAGATAAGAACCATCTTCTACAAAATAATCAGAGATTTCGCTATTCTGTCCCTGTTCGGCAGATATTCTATGGTATTTATCCGTAGAACCTTCACCATTCCATGCACGATTCAGAAAACCTTCACGGGCATTCATCGTACCGGTTCCCGATTCAAAATCACGGAGAGTCATATTCAGAACATCATTTCCTTGTGACCCTTGAAAGAATACGTTAAAATCAAATCCTTTCCAAGTAGCGCCCAAGGATAAACCATACACAAAATCCGGCCAAGGGTCACCAATCTTAGTACGATCTTGTTCATCTAATACATCATCACTATTAAGGTCTTTGAATCGAATATCTCCCGGTTTGGCCGATTCTCTTTGCGCACTACCTTCCACTTGCTCCTCATTCTGGAAAATACCATTAGTAGCATATCCATAAAAATAACCTACCGGCTGTCCGACCTCTGTCTTGGTCAATACTGTTACATTATCAAATGCATGCCCATAGATTGCATCGCCATTACCCAATGAAGTGACTTCATTCTTATATGTAGAAATATTAGCAGAAGCAGTAAAGTTAAAATCACTCCAAGCCTTACGATAAGTTATACCAAACTCCCAACCGGTATTGCGCATCGAACCGACATTAGAATAAGGAAACATTGGGAAACCTAATGTTGTGGGCAACGGTTCCTGCATCAACATATTATCAATGTCTTTACGAAAATAATCAGCCACAATTTCAAGACTATTATTGAAAAGGAGCAAATCAAGTCCTAAGTCAAATTGTTTGGAAGTTTCCCATTCCATTACTGGATTTCCCACCGTAATCACTCCGGAACCGATAGAAGGAGTAGTTGGAGAACCGAAGCAATAGTAATCGTATATTGAACTTCCATATTGAGAATAATTAAGTCCGCCGGGAACATTTTGATTACCGATTAAACCATAACTGACGCGTAATTTAGCATCATCCAGCCAGCTATGTGCAGTCTTCATAAATGCTTCGCTGGAAAAGCGCCATGCAGCCGACACAGACGGGAAAGTACCCCACTTATGGCCATCAGCAAACTTTGAAGAACCGTCGCGGCGTAAATTTACCGCCAATAAATATTTACTATCATAATCCAAACTGGCACGACCGAAGAATGACAGCATTGAATTATCATAAGGATACCCCGACACTGAAGGATTGATAGTTCCGGCATTCAGAATAGCCATATCCTTATCGTTATTAATAATTCCCTGTATGGAAGCATTTACAATTGATACATACGTCTTCTCGGCAGAAGTACCTAACAAAGCTCCTACTTTGAATTTTCCGAAAGTCTGATCATAGGTCAATGTCTGTTCCCATACAAAATAATTATTTCTGGAATTATTTGCTATTACAGTATTTTCATCAGCTTTGTCAAAAGCATTCAAGAAATACTTAGGTTGTAGTCCCTCCGTTGTTGAACGGGCAAGATCCATCCCAAAACGAGAATTAAACTTTAAGAAATTAAAAAGTCTCACTTCCAAATTCGCACCTGCTTTTACAAAAAGAGTTTCATAAGTGCTCTGGCGCATTCTTTCAATCTGTCCTACCGGGTTACGTTTGTTCGAGAACAAGAACCCTGCATATTGAGAATAAAGATTGTTGGGCTCATAACCATTGTAAATATCACCTAGGAAATCAGGAACATCGACCAAATTATTACGAAATACAGGAGTAATAGGATCCCCCCCCATAGCTGTATAAACAGTACCGGTAGCCATACCGCTTTCATCAACCAATTGGCGTTTTTCATCAATGATTCCCACATTTGCCGTCAAAGAAATACGATTCGATATTTTCATGTCAAAATTGTTTCGCCATGAAATGCGTTCATAACTGGAACCCTTCACAATACCATCTTGGTCAGTATAGGACAAACTGGAAAGAATTCCTACATTTTTACCTCCACCACTGATACTGATATTATGATTGTGCATAAAGGCAGCATCATTAGTGATATGTTTCCACCAGTCTGTTCCGTTTGGACCGGAATTTTTATTCACAAAGTTCAGTACAGCATCAATATTTTCCTGAGTAGAAAAAGCCGGAAGACGGTCTACTCCTGCATTATCGGCAGCCATATTTTTATAAGTAATATAATCGGCAGCATTAAGCATATAGGGACGTTTCCAAGGAGACTGCCAACCTACATATCCATCATAGGCCACCTCTGTCTTCTTCTCAAGACTACCGGACTTTGTAGTAACGATGATAATACCGTTTGAACCGCGAGAACCATAGATTGCTGCCACAGATGCATCCTTATGAACTGCAATGGATTCAATATCATTCGGATTTAAATAATCAATACCATCCTGCGGAAGTCCATCCACAATATAGAGCGGAGTGGTAGACCCTGTAATAGAACCAATACCACGAATATGAGCAACACTTCCAGCCCCCGGCGTACCACTACTGGAACTAACTGTCATACCAGGAACTTTACCCTGAAGTACATTATTAATATTACTTACCGGCATATCTTTTAAATCTTTTCCGCTAACTACTCCTACGGCACCTGTCAAATCCTTTTTAGCTACCGAACCGTAACCTATCACAACTACTCCATCCAATTCATAGGACATTTCTTTCATTATTACATTTAAACGTTGTCCTTGGGTAGCTTTCAAAGTCACAGTTTGATAACCTATCATACTTATAATCAATGTGACATTTTCAGAAGAAGAAAAAATAAATTCCCCATCAACATTGGTTATCACACCGTTTGTTGTTCCTTCCTGCATAACTGTAGCACCAATAATCGGTTCACCTTGAGTATCCACCACCCTACCGGTAATGTTTGAATTTTGTGCTGATATTACAGACGGGACGAGTAATAACAGAACAAAACACAAGGTCATGATCAAACTCTCACCTTTATTTTGTCTCAAATTTTTCATATGTAGTATCATTATATTAAATATTAGTTGATATGTGAATATTTACTATCCACTATCGGATTTTGTATTCTATCTATAGCCAAAAGCAGGCTACCAGCTTCTGCACTATACCACCTATCTTTCTGCTGCCCTTTAGAGTTATAAGAATAAATATGTTTAACGTAAGTTTCTACTCTTGTTACATCATTAATAGTAGCTGCAGCATAGGCTATAATAGTCCACGGGTAATCATCATAAGTCGTTCCACTCGCCCAACTTCCAAAATTTCTATTGAATTGTGTATATACCTTATTGGCAATCTCACTATCCGGTTCAATAACTTGGAACAAACCAGGATACAGTTGGCATACAGCATCAGCATAGAACTTACTTAAATCAGGGGTTCCTGTTCCGTTAGCTCCTTTATTCCAACGGAAAACAGTACCATTATACAACGCCTTTACAGACGCTGTATTCTGAGCAAGAAAAGTTGAAAAATCTACCGCATTATCTATTAACCCATTATCTTTCAGCCATAAAGCAGCTTTAAGTCCCATATTTACTTCACAATTATCCATTAAATATTTTACTGGATAATCAAGTTTAGCTATGCTTAGATAGTCATTATCATCCGAGGTAAAATCCGTCGGGATAGAAAAAGATTCAGTATCTATAGTATTTATCATAGCACTTGCTACCAAGGAAATATCATCTTTTTTCTCTTGCAACCAGTTTTTATTCTCCTCTGATAACTTTGCCAATTCCATTACAATCTCTAAAAAAGTAGCAGCATAAGAATCTACCGAATCATATGTGCCATGGGTTGTTTCTGTATCGCCATAATAATCATAAACAGAGCCTATTATTTCCGGTTGTCCTGTATGAGGATTGATATTAGTTCTATTAAGTTTATTCAAATACCAAGTAATGTATTTCTTCACCACTTCCACATTCTCCATTACCGGATTTTTCAACAATGCCATAACAGCAAAGTTGGAAAAATAAGGGCAAATCCGACTATTAGATTGCTCATTATCTTTAATCGCACCACTGGATATTTGCAAAGAACGAATATAAGCAAGCTGATTTTTTTTCACTATGTCATAAATACGAGTCATTTCACTCGTTTCATCCCCTTCTCCCCCATCCGAACCATCAGAATTATCTTCATCAGGATTTAAAACAGTGGGTGGCGGTGCAGTACTCGTATCACCACAAGCTGAAAATGTACTTAAAGAAAGAGTCGCAAACATCACGACCATTATATATGCTTTTTTCATATTATCAGTAATAAATATTATCGTTTATAAACCTCAAATTCATAGCACCAAAGTCCCCATTCTTTCATATATGCTGTAAAAACAGCTTTCACATAACGAGTTTTTATACTATTGAATGCTATATTATGTATAACTACTTCTCCAGCCTGAGCTGTCGGGTTATAATTTTCTGAAGCACATTCTGTATAATTAATTCCATCAGAAGAAACTAAGACTTTTGTTTTGATACTGTGATTATTATACCCCCAATAAATATCAATATTATTGATGGTATATTCTTGTTCTAAATCTATTACCAGAGAATGTTCCGCTGTGTTAACATCATTAGTAGCCCACTTAGAAATAGTAGTATTGCCATCTACTGCTTCTTGCGGAACCGGATAAAGCGTAGAAGAAACTGTAATAGGTTTATTCAAAGCCAGGTTTGTATTCATCGGAGTTGTATCCTCCGGCACTGTAGGAGTATCACCACTGCCATCCTTCCGCTTATAAACTTCAAGCTCACAAATAGTCATCGCCCATGGTGAATTACATCCTTTTAGGATACCTTTTATATAACGAGCCCTCACTAAATTACCGAGTTTAATATCTTGTTTACCTACATTGAAAACTCCAACAGGTTCGATATTATTGGTAGTCCAGTCCGTTGTATGTGAAATTGTAGTATAGTTATCACCATTTTCCGAAATAAGGAGTTCATAGTCTGTAGCATAAGCTCCCATATCCCAAGCAGTAATAATATTATTAAAACTCATTACATCACCAAGATCAACGATAAACCAACCTTCAGCCATAGGGCTTGCTCCAGCATCAATTACCTGCCAAGCATTTTCATATTTGCCATTTGTTATATGAAAGTTAGCAGCTTCATTAGTGGATACCGTTACACTTCTACTTACAGCAATATTTTCATCATACGGAGTATCATCCTCTCCACCAGTAACATTTCTCTTATAAACTTCAACCTCACAAACTGTCATCGCCCACGGTGAATTACATGCTTTTACAATACCTTTTACATAACGGGCTTTTACAGCTGAAGTAAGTGTGATATCTTGTTTTCCAACAGTAAAAATACCTGATACTTCAGTATTTGCAGTAGTCCAATCTGTCGTGTGAGAAACTGAAGTGTATTGCTCCCCATCCTCTGAAACCAAAAGTTCATAATCAGTAGCATAAGCTCCCATATCCCAAGCTGTGACAATATTATCGAAAGTATATACATCTCCAAGGTCTATAATAAACCAACCTTCGGCCGCAGGAGTTGCTCCGTCAACTACTTGCCAAGCATTTTCATATTTACCATTTGTTATATGGAAATTAGCCGCCTCATTAATGGATACCGTTACACCCTTGCCTTCCGCCAAATTGACATCCAATGGTGTATCATCCGCAGCCTCTTTAATAAACGTAAATTTCTCTTTTGAAGCACGCGTACCTTTCTCATTAGTTACCGATATAGGACCTGTCGTAGTTTTCTCACTAACTATGGCTTTGATAGTGGTATCATCAATAATCTCGAAACTTTCAGCTTTTTTACCATCAAAAGCCACATCGGTAGCAGTAGAGAAATTAACGCCGACTATAGTAACCTCAGTACCCGCCTTACCTTCAATGGGTTCAAACGAAAGCACCTTTGGCAATTTGGATACCGTAAATGGTGAATTGTCAAACGGATTAGCTCCGTAATCATCTGAACATGACGATAATATCATGTACGACAAACATAGGCAAAGAATAGAAATTCTTTTAATAATTTTCATAATATAAAATTTAATTATACAAAAGGTTTTATTTATTGTTTCTGCGCATCCGCTTCACATCATTCATATACTTCTGATATTGCTGATATAACTTAATAGTGCGCTTCTCACCTATTCTACGAGACATCTTAGGGTCATTAAATACCCCCGGATACTGATAGCAAAGTACCTTTTCAAAATTATCAAGCAATGTCAGATCATGAATGATTTCTTCTATGGGACGCGGATATAGAGAATTGTCCGGATTAAATAAAAATGCCTCAAGATCAAACCACAAATGTGCCCCTGCATCGTCACAGAAATTCTGCAATATATCAGCAGCCTCTTTTCCTGTTAAATCTCCTTTGGGCATACGTGCAAAGCCAAACGGACATAAAATATCAAGATTCTGCAGTAAAGCGGGATATGCATCTGCCCCATCCAATACTCCCATACTGTTTGTTGCAAGCATAATAGGTTTTTCTGGTGCAAACTTTTTGATATACTTTTTGAATTCACGGAAGAAATCACAAATTTCCTTTTTTCTCACTAACTGCATTTCATAGGTCTGCTCCGAATTATAAAGGTTTCCGGCACATTCTTCTGAAATATAAAAACTATAAAAAGAAGGATGACTTCCATATTTATTCCACAATTCTTTGGCCACTTGTTTGTGCCATTCAAGAGATTCCGCAGAAAAATCGAACCATGCAAACATTCCCACACCCATCATAACCAACATCCCCAGTTTATCAGCCTCACTAAGAATAGCCTCCAACGGATCATGCGCCATAATAGGTACCCTATCCGGATAAAGTTCTGACGGATAAAAAGCCTTACCCGGATAATTGTCAACGTTCATTTTATGTTGTCCCACATATTCTTGATTACGAAATACTTCCTGAATTACAATGACATCCATACCAATATTGTGCATAGACCGCACCATTTCATGCCATTGGGCATCTGTCATCTGTTTTATATCAGCGTTCCAATGTTTTCCTTCTATTTCACTCCAATGGTAGATACCTGCCCAAGCCCCGTCAATAAGACGGGTAGAACGAATATCAGACTCTATTACTTCAAATTTCTTAGTAACTTCATAACTCTGTTTTCCATCTTCTACTCTCAGGATAATACGATTATTTCCCACTTTATCGGTAGTATTCAATACATATTTAATACTATGTGATGCTCCTATGGGCAGTGTTATTGTAGAATAGTGTAGTAAAGACTGCTGTTCCACATTATTCAAGTAAATAGAAATTTTAAAGTCTTGTTGTTCTGTTCCTTGATTCACTATACCTGCACGAATATCCAAATCAACCTTATTGGTAATGGTACCCGGTGGAATTAAAGTTAGCCCTACTCTATTATCTCCACCATAGACTGTAGAAGCAACAATCATGATAAAACACAAGGTCAAAAATATTTTTCTCTTCATGGTATTATCTTTATTAATTATTCATACTCAAATCCTCTAATATTTGCCAGCATTGATACATCCCTCTTGGTACATGAAAACAGCCTTTCCATTTACCGCCTTTCAAAGGTAACAATACCTCACCACGACGATTCAAATATCCATACCACTCCGGATATTCCGTATCTTTAAAATGACTCCAAGTATAGTCATGCACTTTCTTAAACCATTCAAGACATTTCTTATCACCAGTTAACTGATAGCCTTTAATCATGGAAATCAATGTTTCAATATGTACCCACCACAATTTTTGATCCCATTCCAACTGCTGAAGCGGATATCCTTTACGGTCCATGAAATAGAACAAACCACCATATTCTTTATCCCATCCATACTCTGCCATAGTTAAAGTGATATTCTTAGCTTTCTCTATCAATTCCGGACGATTTAAACGCCTACCTAAATCCATAATAAACCACATAGCCTCAATATCATGACCGGGAGTAACTTGACGTCCTTCGAATGAATCAGATAATTCACCATTTTCAAGTACATTTTCTACAATAATACCTCCCAATTCCGGACGATAAAATACTTCCATTACTTCATGAATACAAGTATCAATAGTATTCAATAGAATTTTTTCATCTAATAAATGTTCTATTTCCAATGCCAGATTACAAAGAATCATAGGTAAAGCAAAACCCTTTAGATTACGTGTACCAGGATGTAACTTATTCCATTTTCCTTTAGGGTTATTTACTTTAGAAAGAATAATATCAAAAGTTTTTTTGGCAATATCAGCATATTCCTGCTTACCGGTCGCCAGACTAAGCTGCCCGAAAGCCATCGTAGCAAACGTATACGAAAAGATATTATACGGTTCCACCAATGGATTTCCCTGACGATCCAAAGAAAAATACCAATTATAATTGCCGTCATGGCCATACTTCTTCAAAAACTCACCGCCTTGAATAGCACAGTCCAACCACTCCTGTTTCTTCTCCACTTTATTATATAACATAGAGAACAACCAAACTTCGCGCCCTTGCAACCATATGAATTTATCAGTATCAAATACATCACCATTACGGTTCAAACATGTATAATAACCTCCAAATTCAAGATCCTGAGAATGATTCAACCAAAAAGGCAAAACATTCTCTAACAGCTCATTTTTATAAAGCTTTGCTAATTCTTTAAAATCCATAATTTATCATTTAATTATAAGGTCGATTATTTTTCATCCAATATCTTTCTATCTCTTCCAAAGATTTACCGGTAGTCTCCGGAATTAATTTCCATACAATTAGAATATAAGGTACGCACATGATTGCAAATAGTAAGAAGGTTCCTGCAGGAGTCAGATTTTGAAGCATCCAGGGGGTTAACTGGCCTACAAGATAAGTACCTATCCACAATGCAAATCCAGCGATGGACATTGCCATTCCACGGACACGTGTAGGATACATTTCTGAAAGCAAAACGAAAATGACCGCACAGATAGAAATGGCACAGCAAAAAACATAGAATAAGAAAAAGATTAATAAGAATATATTTGGCAAATTAAAAGTCGTTGAGAAACGGAAATAAAAACCTATCAATAATAAAGAAATAACCATACCGGAAACTCCATAATATACAAGTTTCTTACGTCCTATTTTATCTATAATAAAGACAGCAATTACCGTAGTTACTGCGTTTACAATTCCAACTAATACCTGACTGAACAAAGCATCTCCACCAGACAAACCTGCTTGTTCAAAAATAGAAGGGCCATAATAAAGAACAGCATTTACTCCCATAAACTGTCCCAAGATGGCAATACTTGCACCTATCAAAACTGCTTTAAAAATCTCTGGTTGTAATAAAAATCTCCAATCGGATTTAGCCTCAGACCGAACAACGGATTGGGTTTCGTACAATTGTTCTCCAGCTTCCGCTTCTGAAAGATATATTTTCCGGAAAATCATTCCGGCTGAAACGTCACGGCCTTTTAAAACCAACCAACGGGGACTTTCCGGAATAAAAAAGATAATTATAAAAAATAGTATAGACGGAATACTTGAAAATCCTAACATACCACGCCAAACTTCACTAACCATAATCTTATTCATCCAATCAGCACTCAAAACCACCCCACTTTGAGAAAAATGCAACAATTGATAATTGGCTAAATAAGCACCTAAAAAACCAATTGTTACAGCCAACTGATACAGAGAAACCAACCGACCCCGATATTGAGCAATGGAGACCTCGGATATATAAAGAGGAGAAACGACAGATACTATACCTATCCCCACCCCTCCCAATATCCGTGCAAAAACCAGTTGGTCAAAAGTCAGAGTAAATGCACAACCAATACCTGATACAGAAAAGAAAATAGCAGCAACCAACATAGTCACTTTACGTCCCCATTTATCACTCAATTTTCCTGCAAACAAAACTCCGACAATAGACCCTACTAAAGCACAGCCAACAAACCATCCTACCTGAATTTCCTCTAACTGAAATTGAGAGGTAACCTGAGATACAGTACCGGAAATAACAGCGGCATCGTATCCGAAAAGGAAACCACCTAATGCAGCCACAACAGAGAGAAAAATTAAATAAGGGAAATTAATATTTGATTTCATACCTATTATTTTAAAAAGACTATTAATTATATAATTATATACAAGCAATCTCACATCTATTGTAGAAGAATCTCACTGCCAATAAATTCAATTTTAAATCTATTTTTTGTTTACCTGACAGACTAAAGAAAAGATAAACTGCAGATTTATAGAATTCTAAGCAAAGTGTAGCAAATGTAAAACAGATGATCCACTTCTTGTGCAGAAAACTATTTTGTTTGTTTGTTTTCATATTCATTTGAGGTCTTTCTTAGTATTATTTCGTTTTATTCGCAACAAATATATAATCTTTTTATTAATATCACAAACAATTACTAAATATTTTTATTATATACACCAAATAAATGTATTTTATTTAATTTATATGAATAAAATACGCATATAAATAAAGAAATAGAAGCTTTAATTTTATGAATCAACCTAAAAACTATATATACATTTATTAATTCAATACAATTAAGCAATAATTAAAAGTATATATACGATATATTAACTAAATAATTTAGTATATTTGTCAAATCTAATAAAAGTAAAGATTAATATGGCACAGGAATTACTCAAAGAAATAGAAATGGGGAGTAAAAATGCTCTCATAAAAAAAAGAATAATCACTCATTATATATATAATGGTAGTTCTACTATCACTGATTTATCTAAAGAACTGGATTTAAGTGTTCCAACGATAACCAAGTTCATCTATGAAATGTGCGAAGACGGTTATATTAATGATTACGGAAAATTAGAAACTACTGGCGGGCGGCACCCAAGTCTTTATGGTTTAAATCCTGAATCCGGTTATTTTATAGGAGTAGATATAAAAAAGTTCTCTATCAATATAGGACTTATCAATTTCAAAGGGGATATGATAGAATTAAAAATGAATATTCCCTATAAGTTTGAAAACACATCTGAAGCTCTGGAAGAACTATGCAAACTCATTAGTAACTTTATTAAAAAGACCGGCATCAACACTGAAAAAATAATGAATATTTGCATCAATATTTCAGGGCGGGTCAATCCGGATTCCGGATACAGCTTCAGTATGTTTAATTTCTCTGAACGGCCATTAGCAGAGATACTAACCGAAAAAATAGGGCGTCCGGTTTGCATAGACAACGACACCCGAGCTATGACGTACGGAGAATACATGCAAGGTTGCGTAACAGGAGAGAAGAACATTATTTTCGTAAATATAAGCTGGGGACTGGGTATCGGAATAATTATAGACGGTAAAATATATACTGGAAAATCAGGATTCTCCGGCGAGTTCGGACATATTAATGTATTTGAAAATGAAATACTCTGCCATTGCGGTAAAAAAGGGTGTTTGGAAACGGAAGCATCCGGTTCAGCTCTGCACCGCATTTTATTAGAGCGCATAAACAGCGGAGAAAACTCCATCCTATCCAACCGAATTAATATAAAAGGAGACGCGCTTACATTGGATGAAATAATAGGCGCCGTAAACAAAGAAGATTTACTATGTATTGAGATTGTAGAAGAAATCGGGCAAAAATTAGGTAAACAAATCGCAGGATTAATCAATATATTCAATCCTGAGCTTGTAATTATCGGAGGAACATTATCGTTAACAGATGATTATATAGCCCAACCTATAAAAACAGCCATAAGAAAATACTCTCTGAATTTAGTCAACCAGGATTCAGCTATCATGCTTTCAAAATTAAGAGATAAAGCCGGTATTATAGGCGCTTGCATGCTGGCAAGAAGCCGAATGTTCGAATGCTAAAGCAACTATATATTAATAGTAAATAGCATAAAATAAGAAGATGTGTCGTAATGAAATCAGACTTCTTCCAAAGCGTCATGTCTTGACGCTCCGAAAGTATACCCTCATTGAATGCCTTGCACAAGATGTGCTCAATGAAAAATCTTCCATCTATCTGTATATTGTTGACTTTCGCACCGAACTCAGCGGACTTTGTTTCCTTACCTCTTACGATAGGACGTATATAATGCCGGTCAATACTAACAATACAGTCACTGACTTTCCTGAATTCAAACATTTCCTTTTCTTGTACAAGAACCTTCCTGACTATGGAAAGTTGTTTCTGACAATCCTGGGTATATCGGAGTAAAGCACCGCACTCCCTATGGATCTCATCCTTTTGACTGATGAGCTTTTCAAGAAACTTGAGCATACACAGTGCTTGAGCATCCTTATCTTTGAAGCCTTCCTTTTTCGTTTCTTGCAGTAAGACAGATAGGACGCTGCTACATCCGTATATTTGTTACGTGGTAAGCTTCCGGTAAAGTGCGTATTGCAAAATAAAAGAATTAGTCCCGACTCGG
>ERZ791865.382-NODE-382-length-67479-cov-14.655864_pt1 | contig 67479 bp, 59 predicted proteins | sample MGYA00509942_ERZ791865 | MGnify/ENA primary metagenome ERZ791865 (study PRJEB30046, sample SAMN00792098) | human gut metagenome | study: EMG produced TPA metagenomics assembly of the A metagenome-wide association study of gut microbiota in type 2...
CCATCACTCAGGACTACGGCACTGCCATCACCGCCCCCGCCGATCCCACCAAGACCGGCTACACGTTTGCGGGCTGGACCCCGGCCATCCCCACCACCATGCCCGCCGAGAATATGACCATCAAGGCTAAGTGGACCGTGAACCAGTACACCCTCACCTTCGACACCAACGGCGGCAGCGCCATCGCGCCCATCACTCAGGACTACGGCACTGCCATCACCGCCCCCGCCGATCCCACCAAGACTGGCTACACGTTTGCGGGCTGGACCCCGGCCATCCCCACCACCATGCCCGCCGAAAACCTGACCGTCACGGCTCAGTGGCGCTACAATGGCGGTGGAAGCAGCGGCTACAGCTACTACACCATCCAGGCGACTGCCGGAACTGGCGGTTCCCTCTCTCCCTCCGGCAATGTCAGCGTCCGCGAGGGAGCCGATCAGACCTTCACCATCACCCCGGATAAGGGCTATGCCGTCGCCAACGTCAAGATCGACGGCAAGAGCATCGGCGCGGTGAAGTCCTACACCTTTGAGAATGTCCGCAGAACCCATACCATCGAGGTCATCTTTATGAAAGCCAACGGCAACCCCCAGACCGGCGTATTCGTCGATGTAGCGGAAGGCAGCTACTATGAGGAAGCGATTGATTGGGCAGTGGAGAAGGGCATCACCAACGGCGTGAGCAGTAATATGTTCGCCCCCAACGATCCCTGCACCCGCGCGCAGATCGTCACCTTCCTGTGGCGCGCGGCCGGTTCTCCCGCCCCCAAGAGCATGAGCAGCTTCACGGATGTTCCCGCTGACGCCTTCTATGCCAAGGCTGTTGCCTGGGCTGTCGAAAACGGCATTACCAGCGGCACAGGCGAGAGCAAGTTCAGCCCCAACGCTACCTGCACCCGTGCGCAGAGCGTGACCTTCCTCTATCGTGCCTCCGGCAGCCCCGCAGTCAGCGGCAGCGCCGAGTTCAGCGATGTGGCAACCAACGCCTATTATGCCGACGCAGTGGCATGGGCAGCGAAGAAGGGCATCACCACCGGCATCGGCGGCGGACTGTTCGGCGCCGACAACGACTGCACCCGCGGTCAGATCGTGACCTTCCTCTGGCGCTGCAAGAAGTGAACGGCTGACATATGGCTAAACATCAAAGCCGCTGGCATGACCCCATAAGCGAACATCGGACAGCGCAGCGGACGGGCATCTCGCCCCGAAGCTGCGCTGTTCCTTTTTTGCTACAGGAAACATTTTGTCCGAACACACAACACTTTGAGCCATGCCGCTGCTCCAGCGCGGCAAGGAGACAGCATTATGAAAAGAATCACAAGAATCATTCGTCCGATCATCTGCATGGCCGTCCTTCTCTTTGCCATGACCACAGCAGTCATGGGCTGCTATCAGAAAGAGACGGGGTCTATCGATATTCCCGGCAGAACGCCTTCCGGCACCTACATCGAGCGCGCGACCTACGAGCTGCGCCGCGAACGCCGCGTGCGCGTGGCGACATCCGACGGCCCTGAGCAGATCATCATCCTCGGCCACGGGGCGCTGCGCGTCTCTGCCCGCGCGTTCCATGCCGAGGTCGAAGCCGCCGAGGGGCAGATCAGCGCCGTGCTGCAACGCCTGACGAACCGTCCGCGCAGCGAACGCACCATCAGAAACAACGTAAAGCTCAAGCAATAATTCAGTCAAAAAGCGATGGCTTCCGGCCACCGTTTTTTTGTCGAAAAATGAGTGCATTTTCCTCTTGCAATTCGTTTTTAATTGTTGTATCCTAAGCACTGTCAATTCAAAGTGATAGTCAATTTATGTTAACTATCTAAGTATTTTTAAGAAAGGAGAACCACATGCAGACCAACGAGATCCAGGAGCTGCTGCTCGACACGATCCCCGCATGGCACTACTGGTTTGCCCGTCCGTTCAAGCGCATGCTGAACGACGGCGTCAGCCTTGACATGTACTACTGCATCCAGTCGATGCGCCGCAGCGGCCGCACGATGACGATGACAGAGCTTGCAAACTTTGCCCGCATGCCCAAGCAGCAGATGAGCAAGCTCGTCGACAAGCTGGTCGAGGGCGGCTTTGCCGAGCGGCTGAGCGACCCCGACGACCGCCGCGTCATCCGCCTGCGGGCGACTGAGAAGGCCGACGAATACGTGGCGAGCTTTTTAGAGAAGGATGCGGCGGAGTTCCGCGCGTTTTTCGACCAGCTCGAAGGTGAAGAGCGCGAGACCTTCTGCACGGCGCTTCGCACCATCCACGACACCTTTGAGGCCAAACGCAAGCGCATGATCGAGCAGGGCAAGCTGCCCGACTGTCCCCCACAAACTAAGAAAGGAGGCCACTGCCGATGAATATGATCCATCGCTTCATGGGCTGCATCCGCGAGTATAAAAAGCCCACGATCCTGACGCTCTTGTGCATGGTCGGCGAGGTCGCGATTGAAGTGCTGATCCCGTTTTTCACCGCCAATCTCGTCAACGAAATCAAGGGCGGCGCGGAGCTCAGCGGCGTTGTGCGCGTGGGCCTTGGGCTCATCCTGATGTCGCTCGTGTCGCTCGGCTGCGGCGCGCTCGGCGGGCTTTACGGCTCGCGCGCGAGCGCCGGCTTTGCCAAAAACGTCCGCCACGATGTTTTCACCCGCGTGCAGAGCTTCGCGTTTGAAAATATCGACAAATTCTCCTCCGCCTCGCTCGTCACGCGCATGACGACCGATATCAACAATGTGCAGATGTCCTTTATGATGTGCATCCGCATCGCGGTACGCGCACCGCTGATGTTCCTCTTCGCCGTCATCATGGCCTATATCATGGGCGGCGCGCTGGCGACGACATTCCTCATTATCATTCCCGTGCTGGTAATCGGACTTCTTCTGATCGCACGTAAGGCAATGCCCGCGTTCCGCGCGGTGTTCCGCAAGTACGATAAGCTCAATGAATCGGTCGAGGAAAATGTGCGCGCGATGCGCGTGGTCAAGGGCTTTGCCCGCGAAGGGTATGAAAAGCAGAAGTTCGCCGCGGCCTCGCACGATATCGCCAAGGACTTCACCTTCGCCGAGCGCGTCGTCGCGCTCAACGCGCCGCTGATGCAGTTCTGCGTATACTTCAACATGATCTTCGTGCTATTTGTCGGCTCGCGGATCATCATCACGAACGGCGGCACGACCATCGACGTTGGCCAGCTCTCGGCCATGCTGACCTACGGCATGCAGATCTTAATGTCGCTGATGATGATCTCGATGATCTACGTGATGATGACGATGTCGTATGAGTCCTTCGTCCGTATCTGCGAGGTACTCGAGGAAGAGCCCGCGCTCACCGATCCCGCATCTCCCGCGATGGACGTAAAGGACGGCTCCATCGACTTTGAAAACGTCAGCTTCAAGTACTCCGCACAGGCGAAGAAATTCGCGCTGCAGGACATCAACCTGCACATCGACTCGGACATGACCGTCGGCATCCTCGGCGGTACGGGTTCGAGCAAGTCGACCCTCGTGCAGCTCATCCCGCGCCTTTACGATGTGAGCGAGGGCTGCGTCAAGGTCGGCGGCAGAGATGTGCGCGAATACGACCTTGAGGCGCTGCGCGGCGCGGTCAGCGTCGTGCTGCAAAAGAATGTGCTGTTTTCCGGCACGGTCAAGGATAACCTGCGCTGGGGCAACGAAAACGCCACCGACGACGAGATGATCGAGGCGTGCAGGCTCGCGCAGGCGGACGAATTCGTCCGCTCCTTCCCCGACGGGTATGACACCTATATCGAGCAGGGCGGCTCGAACGTCTCCGGCGGACAGAAGCAGCGTCTCTGCATCGCCCGGGCGCTTCTCAAAAAGCCGAAGATTCTGATCCTCGACGACTCGACCTCCGCGGTCGACACGCGCACCGACGCGCTGATCCGCGAGGGCTTCCGCACCTATATCCCCGAGACGACGAAGATCATCATTGCCCAGCGCGTCGCGTCCGTGCAGGATGCCGACCTCATTCTCGTGATGGACAACGGCCATATTGCGGACATGGGCACGCACGATCAGCTCCTCGCTTCGAGTGAAATTTACCGCGAGGTCTACGAATCCCAGACGAACGGAGGTGAGCAGGATGAAGCGTGATCCCAAGAATTCCCGCCGCCCAAACGACGGCGCGGCGAACCTCGCCATGCTTAAGCGCACGGTGAAAAAGCTCTTTTCCTACTATCCTGTGCTCGCGCCCGTCACGTTCGCGTGCATCCTGTTCTCGGCCATCGTCACGTCGATCCCGTCGCTTTTCGTGCAGAATGTCATTCAGGTCATCGAAAAGTGGTACGTCTCGCGCGACTGGGTCTCCGCCAAAGCAGAGCTCATCCCCATCCTGTCGCTGCTCATCTCGCTCTATGTGCTCTCGATCATCGCGATCCTGGTCTACAAGCAGCTCATGGCCTATATGACGCAGGGCTTTCTCGACAAGCTCCGTCAGGAGATGTTCGGCGGCATGCAGGATCTTCCCATCCGCTACTTCGACACCCACCAGCACGGCGATATCATGAGCTTCTACACCAACGATATCGACACGCTGCGCCAGCTCGTGTCCGAAGCCATCCCCGCCTTCATCCAGTCTGGCGCGATCGTGCTGGCCGTGTTCGGCATTATGCTCTATTTCAGCATCTGGCTGACGCTCATTTCGGTGCTCGGCGTGATTCTGATGATCGTCGTCACCAAGCGCGTCGGCGGCGGCAGCGCCAAATTCTTCCTGCGCCAGCAGCAGGCCGTCGCCAAAACCGAGGGCTATATTCAGGAGACGATGACCGGCCAGAAGGTCGTCAAGGTCTTCTGCCACGAGCAGCGCTCCATTGAGGAGTTCGACAAGATCAACGACGCCCTCTTTGAAGACAGCTACCGCGCCCACGCCTATGCCAGCGTGCTCGGCCCCATCATCGGCAACATCGGCAACTTCCTCTATGCGGCTCTGGCGCTCGTGGGCGGCGTGCTGCTGCTTATCGGCGTTCCGAACCTGAGCCTTTCCGGCAAGGCGCTGGATATCTCGATCCTCGTCCCGTTCCTCAACATGACCAAGCAGTTCACGGGCAATATCAACCAGCTCTCCCAGCAGATCAATTCCATCGTCATGGCGGGCGCAGGCGCGCAGCGCGTCTTCTCCCTCATCGATGAAAAGGCCGAGACGGACGACGGCTTCGTTACGCTCGTCGACGCGGACATCGCCCCCGACGGCACGATCAGCAAGAGTGACCATCACACCGGCCACTGGGCGTGGAAGAACCCGAACGACAGCGGCAAGGTCTCCTACCGCGAGCTGCGCGGCGACGTGCGCCTCATCGACGTGGACTTCGGCTACGAGCCGAATAAAGAGGTCCTGCACGACGTCTCCGTCTACGCGGAGCCCGGCCAGAAGGTCGCCTTTGTCGGCGCGACCGGCGCGGGCAAGACGACCATCACGAACCTCATCAACCGCTTTTACGACATTGCCGACGGCCAGATTCTCTACGACGGCATCGACGTCAGCAAGATCAAAAAGGCCGACCTGCGCCGCTCGCTCGGCATCGTCCTGCAGGACGTCAACCTCTTCACCGGCACGGTGATGGACAACATCCGTTATGGTAAACTCAACGCGACGGATGAAGAGTGCATCGCCGCGGCAAAGCTCGCCGGCGCGGACGATTTCATTACGCGCCTTCCGCAGGGCTACGCGACGGAGCTCGCCAACAACGGCGCAAACCTCTCGCAGGGTCAGCGCCAGCTCATCTCCATCGCCCGCGCGGCGGTCGCCGACCCGCCGGTCATGATCCTCGACGAGGCGACCTCGTCCATCGACACACGCACCGAGGCCATCGTCCAGCGCGGCATGGATCAGCTGATGGAGGGCCGCACGGTGTTCGTCATCGCGCACCGCCTGTCCACCGTCAAGAATTCCGATGTCATCATGGTCCTCGACCACGGCCGCATCATCGAACGCGGCAGCCACGAAAAGCTGATTGCGGAAAAAGGAACCTATTACCAACTCTACACCGGCGCATTCGAGCTTGAATAACTCAAAAAAGGACACATCGTACGGATGTGTCCTTTTTTGAGTTCGCATATCGTCCAAGTCCTCCCGCTATATTGTGTTGAACGCAATTTTTAAGGGAGGAATTCTATGTCTCGTTCCTTTTTCCGCACCTACGGCTTTCTGAGCGCGATGCTGCTCGCCATCGTACTCGGATGCGTGCTGGGCGCGCTGTGGCCGGGGGCGACGTGTCTCGCCCCGCTCGGCACGATCTTCATTAACCTGATGTTCTGCATCGTCGTGCCGCTCGTGTTCTGCTCGCTGAGCAGCTCCATCGCCTGCATGAAAAGCCCGAAGCGCGCGGGGAGGATCATGGGCACGACGCTTTTGGTCTTCATCGTCACGGGCCTTATCGCCGCAGTCATCATGCTCTTTGCGATGCGCCTCTATCCCCCGGTCCTCGAGCCGTGGGCGGACGCGGCGGCGGGCGAGGTCGATGAACAGGCGAGCGTTGCACAGCTGCTCGTCAACTTCTTCACGGTCGAGGATTTCGCGGCGCTGCTGTCCCGCCGCGCGATGCTGCCGCTCATCGTCTTCTCCATCCTCATCGGCTTTGGCGTCAATTTGAGCGGCGGCGCGGACTGCCTGACGGCAAAAGTCCTGCAGGACATGACGAACTGCCTTTTGAAGGTCGTCTCGCTCATCTCCTACTACGCGCCCGTCGCGTTTTTCGGTTTTTTCGCCTCACTCGTCGCGACCTACGGTGCACAGATCACCGCGGCCTATGGCCGCGCGATGCTCGTCTACTATCCGCTCTGCTTTGTCTACGCGCTCGTCGCGTTTCCGCTCTACGCCTATCTCGGCGGCGGAAAGGAGGGCGTGCGCGTCATGCGGCGGCACATCCTGCGCCCTGCGGTCACGGCGCTCGGCACCTGCTCGTCCGTCGCGACGATCCCGACGAATTTAGAGGCCGCAGAGGACAGCGGTGTCCCGCGTGACATCTCCGACCTCGTCCTGCCGCTGGGCGCGACGATGCACATGGACGGCTCGTGCTTCAGCTGCGTGCTGAAGATCGCGTTCCTCTTCGGCGTGTTCGGCATCCCGTTTGAGGGCGCGGGGCTCATCGTCAAAATTCTGCTTGTCGCCGTGTTCAGCTCGGTCGCGATGAGCGGCATCCCCGGCGGCGGGTACATCGGCGAGTACATCATCTGTACGCTCTTCTTCCCCGCGCAGATGGCCATTGCCTACCCCATCGCCGTGACGATCGGCAACCTAGTCGACCCGCCTGCCACAATGATCAACGCCGCGGGCGACTATGTTGTTACATTTCTCGTCGCGCGCTTCACCGAGGGAAAAGACTGGCTTGAGCGTGCGCAGAGGGAAAAGGCTGCACACTAAATTTTCCGTGCGCTTTCCGCGCAGGCATGCTATAATGCTGTTCGTTAACGAAAGAAGAAAGATTCGCCCGCTGCGCGCGGGCAGAAAGAGGTTTTTATCATGGAAGTTGGTCTTTCCATCGCGCAGATGCAGCGCGGCATGGACGTGGAAGGCTTTTATCTGCTCAAGGCCGCCTTTGCCAAGGCGACAGCCAGCGGCAAGCCGTTTTTGAGCGCAGTGCTCGCCGACACGAGCGGCACGATCGAAGCAAAGGTCTGGGACTACAGCGGCCCCATCGGCGAGCGCGACGTAGGCAAGGTGCTCAAGGTGCGTGGGAGCGTATCGGACTACCGCGGCATGCCCCAGTTCACAGTCGACAAGCTGCGCCTCGCCGAAGACAATGACCGCGTCGACGTCTCGAAGCTCGTGAGCGTCGCGCCCATCGACCGCGAGGCCGGCTATGACGAGGTCAAGGCACTCGTTTCGACCATCGAGGACGCAGACTACCGTGCCGTGTGCGAGGAAATGCTGCGCCGCCACGAGGCAGCGTTCCGCACCATTCCCGCCGCCAAGAGCGTTCACCACGGCTTTTTGTCCGGCCTTCTGATGCACACGCTCAACATGCTGCGCCTTGCCGATTTTCTGTCTGCGCAGTACGCGGACACCGTGAACCGCAGCCTGCTCCTCACCGGCACGCTGCTGCACGACTTCGCCAAGGAGCAGGAGTTCACGTTCTCCGAGCTCGGCCTTGTGACGGATTACTCGACGAAGGGCCAGCTGCTCGGTCACCTCGTCATGGGCGCGCAGGAGGTCGCGGCGATTGCCGCCGAGCTCGACCTGCCCGAGGAAAAGGCGACGCTTTTGGAGCACCTGATTCTCTCGCATCACGGCCAACCGGAATTTGGCGCGGCGGTGCTGCCCCAGTGCGCGGAGGCAGAGCTTTTGTCGCTCGTCGACCAGATCGACAGCCGCATGGAGATCTACCGCGAGGTGCTCGCGCCGCTCAAAGCGGGCGAATTCAGCCAGCGTGTCTTCGCGCTCGACAACCGCCGCGTTTATAAGCATAAATAAGGATGGCAGCGCCAGCGGCGCTGCACGGGACAAAGGGGGAGATTCTCTTTCAAAAGAGAATCTCCCCCTTTGGAACCCCCAAGAGAAAGGCAGGGGGCGTTTCGATTTCGCCCCCTGCACCCCCTAACGACCAAAAGGGAGGGGCCTTGCCCCTCCTTTTTGGATGATCCTCCCCGCGCTTCTGACGGCGCGACATTGCTTCGTTCGCCGCTCAGGGCTGCTTCTATTTCAGTTCTGTGCTGTGATATACATTTCTTCTGCTTTTTGCTGGGCGGCGATGAGTGTGGATTTTGCGTCGCCGTAGTTTTGGTTCTCAATCTGAGCAAGTGCGTCGGTGATAGCGTTGAACAGAGTCGAGTACATCTTCCGATAGTTTTCCATCGTCTTTTCCTTTCCGCAACAAAATTTTTATTTTGCACTGATATAGTGCAATTATAACGAACTTTGCGGATAAACTCAATACCGAAATGTGCTAAATCAGTGCAGGAGGTGTTGGGCTTGGACTACGAATACTCAAAGCGTCTCGGCGCACATCTTGCGAAAATCAGAAAAGGCAATCACCTGACGCAGGAACAGCTCTCCGCCAAGCTCCAAGTGCTCGGCTGCGACCTGACGCGAAGCGCCCTCGCTAAAATTGAAGTCGGTCAACGCCACATTTATCCTGACGAAATGAAAGCCCTGCACCAAGCCCTCGGAAAACCATACGATGACTTATTCATATAAAAACGACCGCTGACGCGGTCGTTTTTTTCTATTAGAGATGCGGCGAGCGCAGCAATGCCGCGCCGTCAGAAGCAACAGCGGGGTGGATAATCCAAAAAGGAGGGGCAAGGCCCCTCCCTTTTGGTCGTTAGGGGTGCAGGGGCGAGATCGAAACGCCCCTGCCGTTCTCTTGGGGGTGTAAGGGGGCCATTCTCTCACGTGAGAGAATGGCCTCCTTTCCCGCGTCCCCACACGGTGTGGGGACCTTATCTTCTTCCCTGCGCCTTGGCGCTCAAATACAGCACCGCTTCGACCACTCCCCCGCCGACGGCGAGGGCCTTGTCCGAGATCGTCGTGCAGTATTCCGGCTTGCAGCGCGGGTCGACATCGCCGGACTTCATTCCCTTCTTAACGGGCACGCCATCGTCCAGCACGCCGCGCAGCACACCGCTGATGGTGCACTTCATCGGCTGACCCTCGACAAAGCCGATGGTCTCGCCCTCCTCGACCGTGTCGCCGATGCGGTGGACGGCAGTAAAAATGCCGTCGCACGGCGCGCGCAGCACGCGCTCGCCCGCAAAGCCGCCGATGAGGCCGGGAATGTTCGTGTTCGGCAGCGCGCTGCCGGAGTAGATGACGCGCCCGAGCGTGTGGCCGCGCATCGTCTCGACGACCGCGTGGCAGTCCTCCCCCGCCGTGAAGCCGGGGCCGACGCCCACGACGATCGGCGCGTCGTCGATCTTCGTGCCGAGATTGCGCTTGGCAAGAATCGCGTCCACGAGCGCGTCCGGCGCGAGCTCCTCGCGGCAGGCGCACTCAGGGTCAGCCAAAACAGGCAGCGAGCCCTCGCGCAGCAGCTTCTTCGCCTCCGCGGCATTCTCCGCGCGCACGGCGCGCAGGCCCTCGACCGTTGTCTCTCCGTGGACGATGGCATTGGAAAACGCCACCGTGCGGCGGATGGCCGTCGGGCGGGCGAGGTCGGTCATCACCACGTCGATCCCGCAGCGCCACAATCTCATGGCCGCGCCGCTCGCGATGTCTCCTGCGCCGCGAATCAATGCAAGCATACATATACCCCCTGATGCAGACTGCCCGCGATGACCGGGCAGGAAAATTCATTTGCCATGGCCTGCGCCGCTTCATAATCGGCGGCAGACTCCACCTTGTTGATATAAACGCGGTCGCCGTAACCCTCGGCGTTGACGACGCGCGCGGCAAGCTGCGGCGTGACGACCGTCTCCTCATCCACGCCCGCGAGCTGCGCGTAGAGCGCGCTGCGGTGGCAGGTCTCGCGGATGGTTTTGCCGACGCCGTCGATGCCGATGACCATGATGACACGCTGCGCCTCCTCCGGGATCACCGGCTCATGGGAAGCATGCGCCTTGAGCGGCAGGCGCTTGGCACCGTCCGCCTCGACAAGCACAAAATCCGCAAGCTGCGCCAGCGTGCCCATTGAGATCCACGGCGCGCAGAGCTTGCCGCTCTCCGCCTGCGAGGCAACACAGACGATGCCCGACCGCTCCAATGCCGCCGAAACGGCGGTCTCGTCCGCATCCAGCAGCGTTTCATACTGCTTCGGACGGCAGATGTGCGTTGTGGTCGTGATAATGACCTTACCCTTTTTCGAAAGCTCCCCGGCGAGCGTTTCCATCAGCGTCGTCTTTCCGCCGCCGCCGATGATGGCCGTCACGCCGCGGCCGACGTGCAAAAGCGGTGCGATCTGCATATACGCACCCTCAGTGCCGCTGTCCGGCGAGGCGCGCGCGGTGCTCGATCATCTCCGCCGCGATGCTGATGGCGATCTCCTCCGGCGTCTCAGCCAGAATCGGAAGGCCGATGGGCGCGTGGACGCGCGCGATGTCCTCTTCGGTATAGCCGTCACACTTGAGGCGCTCACGCGTCTTAGCGACCTTTGTGCGGCTGCCGATGCAGCCGATATAGGTCGCATCGCTCCCCAGCACCTGGGAGAGGATCTCATAGTCCGCCTGATGGCCCGGCGTCATCACGACGGCATAGTCGTTCGCCGTGAGCGCCACCTTGCCGAAAATATCGGAAAAGCTGCCGAAGATGACCTCGCTCGCCATGGGATAGTTTTCTTTCTTCGCAAGCTCCTCGCGGTTGTCGTACATCACCACGCGGAAGCCCACCGTCGCCAGCACCGGCACGAGCGCGCGGCCCACATGGCCGCCGCCGAAGATATACACGCTGCCCGCGTGGCACAGCGGCTCGACATAAATGCCGTTCTTCCACACGGCCTTGGCAGAAAAATAGTCCGCCTTGTCCTGCGGGATCTCCTCGCGCCTGACGACGTGGAACTCGTTCACGCCGTCGCCGTCAAGAGACAGCAGCAGCCAGAGGTCGACGTCTTTATCGAGCATTTCGCGCCAGCGCTTGAGCACCGCGATATCCGCCGCCTGCTCGGGCGCGAAAAACTGGAAGTAGACCGTCACCGCGCCGCCGCAGATCATGCCCGTGCTGGCCACTTCACTCGGGTGCAGGTTGTAGGACTTGAGCTCGTTTCTGCCACCGTTTTTGAGCGCGTCCTGCGCGCGCTGGATGCTCAGCCGCTCCACTGCGCCGCCGCCAATCGTGCCGAGCACGCGGTCATCTTCAAAGACAGCTATCTTCGCGCCCGCGCCGCGCGGCACAGAGCCCGAAGACGCCAGAATGCTGCACAATACCACACGCTCGCCGCGCGAAAGGGCCGCGAGCATTTCATCAAGAATCGCTTTCATAGTTTCATGCTCCTTTGCAGAGAATCACGCTGCTATTATGCACTGCATTATAGCAAAGCGCCGCGGCAAACGCAAGCCGCGGCGCACAAAAGTCGCATTGATCGTTATTTTCCATTAAATCAGGGGCGCGCATATCTGGCGCGGCTCACTTGCTGCGCTCGATGCGCTTGAGCTCGCCGAAATACTTGTCGTGCGTCTCCTGATAGGCGCGGTTGAAGACCGGGTCTTTGCCCTGGTGCAGCGCCTGAATATAGTCGTGGTGGTTGTTCATGATGTGCTCGTCGAACATCGAGAGCGTGAAAACGCCGACATTCGAGCACTGGTCGGCGATGCGCTCCACATTGACGAGGATATCGAGAAACGTGAGGCCCGCGTACACCGTGCACTGCCCGTCGCGCACGCGGCGGATGTGATTGGCGCGCAGCGTGGCGACAAGGTCGTCCACGACCTCCTCGACCGGCTCGATATGGCGCGCGGCCTCGTAGTCCGTGGCGGCAAAGGCCTTGTAGGTGTAATCTAAAATCTCGCCGAGCACCTCGCGCAGCACCATGAGCTCCTGATGTGCCGTGGGCGACAGGCTCGCGCTGCGGTCAAGGAACTCCTGCGCATTTTCCGTCAGGTTCACGGCGTGGTCGCCGATACGCTCAAACTCGCCGAAGCACTGGATATAGTAGTTGAGCATGTCGCTTCCGTGTCCGCTCGGCATGTGCGGCGACAGGCGGATGAGGTAGTTGTCCACATGGTCGGCGAGCTTGTCGATGTGCTCCTCGTTCTCGTTGATGACCTTGATCGTGTGGGCATCGTATTGCTCGAGCACGCCCATCGCGCTCATCACGCCCGTGCGCGCAAGGCGCGCCATGGTGGTGATGGCCTCACCCGCGCCCGAGAGCGCGATGGCGGGAGAGGTGAAGAACTTTTCATCGAGCAGCGAAAGCTCGTGGTCGACATTTTCACCAAGGCGCACATCGTCCTTGACGAGCTTGCGCGAGAGCTTTTCAAACTGGCCGCACACCGGCAGCAGCACGATGGCCGAAACAAGACGGAACACCGTGTGCACATTCGCGATGCCGCCGGAGGAAAGCGCCTCGTCCCACAGGGCATCGAGCACACCGAACGAGTGCAGCAGCATCAGCCCCACGATCACGAGGATCGAACCGGCGATGTTGAAGAGGATATGGATCGCGCCCGTGCGCTTGGCATCGGCCTTCGAGCCGATGGAGCAGACGATGGCCGTCGTCACACAGTCGCCGATGTTGACGCCGATGATGATGGCGTAAACGGACGAGAACGTCAGCGCTCCGGTCGTGGCAATGGCCTGCAAAATACCGATGGTCGCCGACGAACTCTGCAGCAGGAACGCAACGCCCGCGCCGAGCAGGAATCCGAGCACCGGCTTACCGGAGAGCTGGTAGAACATGTTGGCAAACGTCTCAGATTCCGACAGCGGGCTCACCGCCGCGGTCATGCTGAGAAGGCCGGTGAAGAGGATGCCGAAGCCCATCGCGATCGAGCCGATGGTATCGGACTGGCGGGTCTTGACCGCCATTAGAAAGAGGATGCCGATAATCGCCGCAAGGGGCGCGAGCGTCGAGGGCTTGAAGAAATTGAGCAGCGATGTCTCCGATGCGTTCACGTCGAGAAGGCGAATGATCTGGCCCGTGATCGTCGTACCAACATTCGCGCCCAGAATGACGCCGATCGACTGGTGCAGCGACATCACGCCCGCGCCGACAAGGCCCGACGTCAGCACGATCGTCGCCGTAGAGCTCTGGATGACCGCCGTGACCACAAGGCCCAGCAGAAAGCCGACGAGCGGATTGTTCGTCACCTTTTCCATCGCGCGCTTGAAGGCATCGGATGAGCCTTTTTTCAGTCCGTCGCCCATCAGGCGCATGCCGTACAGGAACAGCGCCAGACCGCCAAAGAGGGTGATCAAGTTGAAAATCGTCATAAGCGTTTCAAACCTCTTCTTCTGTATTATGCCGCCGCGCGGCGCAGGTTTCGGGCTGTAAAATACCCAACTCACACCAAATACTATTTTATCAGGTGAGGGCAAAATTGCAATCCTTTTCCCAAGATTTGTTACAAACAGCAAAAATGATTTATCCCTTGCATTTTTGTGTGCGCGTGGTACAATATTTATAGATAAAAAAAGGAGGCTTTCAACCATGTTGAACGCAGGCAACCCCATCGGCGTGATGGACAGCGGCATCGGCGGTCTTACCGTCGTGCGCGAATTACAGCGCATTCTCCCCGGCGAAGATATCATCTATTTTGGCGACAGTGCCAACTGCCCCTACGGCAACAAGACCTCTGACCAGATCTTCGAGTTGAGCAGCCACATGCTCCAGTTCCTCGGCGACAACGGTGTCAAGTGCACTGCCATCGCCTGCAACACCATCTCCACCATGGCCGACCGCCTGCGCCCCTGCTTCGACTACAAGATCGTCAGCATCGTGGAAGAAGCTGCCAAATACGTCCTGCGCGAGCATCTCAAGAGCGTCGGCCTCATCGCGACGGAGTTCACTGTTGCCTCCGGCAAGTACGCCGAGCTCATCCATGAGGGTGATCCCGAGTGCAAGGTCGTCGGCAAGGGCTCTCCCCTGCTCGCGGCACTCGTTGACCGCGGCGACTTCAACCAGCACGACATTAACACTGAGATCCGTACGCAGGTCGACAACATTCTCGCGCGCGAAAAGGTCGAAAACCTGATCCTCGGCTGCACGCACTATCCCATCGTGGAAGAGAACTTCCACGAGTGCTATCCCGAAATGCACCTCATCAACCCCGCGCTCGAGCAGGCAAACGCCGTCAAGGCATACCTCACCGAGCAGAACGCGCTCAACCCGCAGAAAAAGGGCAAATTCGTCATCTGCACGAGCGGCGACCCGCAGGTATATGTCAACGTCGGCAAGCGCCTCGGTCTCTTCGAGGCGAGTGAGCTGAAGGTCGTCCACATCTAAGTTAGTCCAAATTGAAATGAAAAGCGGAAAGTCACAGGACTTTCCGCTTTTTGTGCTGTCTGATGGACTTTCTGCATACCTTGTGGCGAGGTGGTCTGTTTTGAATACATTTGAGGCCGCGATTTTGCGCGATTTCGGTGAGCGGGAGGACTTTGAGCGCGTGCTCACACATGCGCTGCGCCGCGGCTGCGGCGGTCGCGTCCTGCTCTCGCTGATGGCGGACGGCTCACTCCGGCTCACCGGCACGAAGGACCCCGACATCGCGTTCGGCGCGGTGCTGCTCGACCTGACCGCGCCGGTGGTGCCGTGCAGCGAGGAGTCCCTCGCCCTGCGTGTGCAGGTGATCGACTGGCGGCGCTGCGCGAGATGCTATGACGAAGCGCTTGCGCAGCGCACCCGCCATCCCCTGCCGTAGCTGCCGCCATCGCGCAAAAACATCCCGCCGCAAAATTGCGGCGGGATGTTTTTGTCCTTTATTTCAGGCAATCCAAAATTGCCTGCACGGTATCCTCCACTGTGCCGTTGTTGTCGACGATGTGGTCGGCAAATCTTTCGTAGCAGGCCTTGCGCCTGTCGTACATCGCCGCAAGGTCGCCCGCCGAAAGAGGCCTCCCCTCGCGCGGCAGCCGGTCGATATCACGCTTCAACCAGAAAATGATGCCGTTCTGGTGCAGAAGATCGTAGTTTTCCTCTCTCGTCACGCAGCCGCCGCCCGTAGCGATGACCGCTCCCGATCGCTTGCCGAGCGCGGCAATAGCCTCGCTCTCGAGCACTCGGAATTCCGCCTCGCCGTGCTTTTCGATGAGTTGGGCACAGCTCATACCGTTTTTCTCTTCGATCTCGGCGTCGCTGTCAAGCGCGATGCGGTCAAGCTTCTCAGCAAGGCGCGCGGCAACGGTGCTCTTGCCGCTGCCGGGCATGCCGACGAGCACGATGTTCTGCATCTCAAGGCTCAGCTTTTTCCAGATGCGCTCGGTCTCGCTGTCGGGGATGTCGCGGTTTTCAAAGACCTCCGCCGTGCGCTTGGCCTGTGCGACGAGCATGTAGAGCCCGCTCATATAAGGAATGCCGAGCTTTTCCGCCTGCAAGACAAACGCTGTACGCGCGGGGTTGTAGACGATATCGAGCACACCCTCGAGCTTTGGGAAGAGCGACAGGTCGACGGGCGACACGCCGCAGTTCGGGTACATGCCGACGGGCGTGGTGTTCACGATGACCTCCGCGTCCGCGTGACGATCCAGATCGTTGTAGTTGTCCTCCCCCTTGCGGGAGATGATGGTCACTCTGCGCGCGCCCATCTCCTCGAGCACGGCACAGACCGTCGAGGAGGCGCCGCCGGAGCCGAGCACGAGCGTCTTTTTGCCATCGATCTGAATGCCGCTCGCCCTGACCATACCGGCAAAGCCGTAGGCATCGGCGTTGTCGCCGTACAGCGTGCCGTCCTCGCGCCTGACCAGCACGTTCACACTCTGGAGTTTTTGCGCAATAGGTGAAAGCTCTGCGCAGTACGGGATGACGGCCTTTTTATAGGGAATGGTGACGTTCATGCCGTCAAAGCCGCCGCCCGTCAGAAATTCGCCGAGCTTTTCGGGCGCGACCTCATAGAGCCGGTATTCATAGTCCGCCAGCTCCGCGTGGATAGCGGGCGAATAGCTGTGGCCGAGCTTTTCACCGAGTAATCCGCAGCGCTTCATTCAAACCACCTCACTGTAAGAGCCAAGATATGTGAACTCCTCGCACAGCTCGGGCAGCTCGCCCATGAGCTGGGTGAACTGCGGGGCATAGACCGAGGTTTCAAGGTCGAAGTAAAACATGAACTCGAAGTTGCGGTCCGGCATCGGGCGGCTCTCGAGCTTGTTCATGTTGACGCCGAGCGCGTTGAAACGCGAGAGCACCTTGTAGAGCGAACCGGGGTGGTGCGGCAACACCATCATCAGGCTCGTGCGGTCTGCACCGGGGTAAATTTCGAGGTTTTTCGCAATGCAGATGAAGCGCGTGAAGTTATTGCCCTGATCCTGCACAGAGGCGGCGAGGCAGTCAAGGCCGTAGAGCTCTCTGCATGCGCGGGACGACAGCGCCGCCACATCGTCGCGGCCGGACTCGGCCACCATGCGCGCCGCCACCGCGGTATTTTCGCAGCGGATGACCTTCACATTGGGAAGCCCCTGTAAAAAGTGTGCGCACTGGCTGATGGCCTGTTCATGTGAGTAGATCTCACGGATGTTTTCGAGCTTCGCACCGGGATTGGCAAGAAGATTATGGTCAACCTTGATGCGCACCGAGCGCACGATGCGGAAGTTGTGCTGCGTCATCAAGTCGTAGACCGCGTTCACGCTGCCCGCCGTGCTGTTTTCCAGCGGCAGCACGCCGTAGCGGCAGAGACCCTTTTCAATGGCGGAGAACACCGCCTCGAAGGAACTGAAAAAGAACGTGCTCGGGCGCTTGAAGAGCCTTTCGCACGCCTGCTCGGAATACGCGCCCTCCACGCCCTGACAGGCGACGGCGGCGTCCTCGGGAAAGAGCTGCGGCGTCTTTTCGTTGGCCTCGGCAATTTTCGCGGGCAGATCACCCTTCGTGCCGAGAAGACAGCTCTGGCGGCTGCGGCTCAGCTCGAAAATGAGGGAGTAGAGCGAGGAGACGTATTCGCGCAGGTCGTCCGGCGTTTTGTCCAGAATCTCGCGCATTTTCTCCTTCTCGCGGCGCGCATCGAGCACGCGCAGGCCGTTGGCCTTCTTGTATGCCGCGATCTTTTCAGCGGTCTCCATGCGCTGGGCAAAGAGCGCGATGAGCTGATCGTCGATGCTGTCGATCTCTTTTCGATAGTCGTTTAAGTCCATGTTCCCTTACCTCATTTCCCTTTTGCGCGATAGATGCGCATCATAGACCGCGATGGCGGCCGCCGCCTCCACACAGGGCACAGCGCGCGGCACGATGCACGGGTCGTGGCGGCCCGTGACGGCCATCTTCTCCGGCACCATCGTCTGCAAATTGACGCTCTGCTGCTCGCGCGCGATGGATGGCGTCGGCTTGAACGCCGCGCGGAACACGATGGGCATGCCGTTCGTGATACCGCCAAGAATGCCGCCGCAATGGTTCGTCTCAGTGATGATCTTGCCGTTTTCGACCGTAAAGGCGTCGTTATCCTCGCTGCCGCGAAGGCTCGCCACGCCAAAGCCCGCGCCGAACTCAACGCCCTTGACCGCCGGAATGCCGAAAACAGCCGCGGCGATGCGATTTTCCATGCCGCCGAACATCGGATCGCCAAGGCCCGCGGGCGCACCGAAAACCGCGCATTCGATGACGCCGCCGACGCTGTCACCAGCCTCGCGCGCCTGTGCGATGGCTTCGCGCATCTCCTCGCCGCGCGCATCGCTGACGACGGGGAACTCCTTGCCTGCAAGCGAGCCTGTCAGCTCACCTTCGTCAGTAATGCCCGCAATGGAGGCGATGCGGCTCACAAGCGTGATGCCCTCGCGCGCGAGAATTTGCAGGCAGATGCCGCCCGCGATGCACAACGGCGCGGTCAAGCGGCCTGAAAAGTGTCCGCCGCCCGCGCGGTCCTGATAGCCGCCGTATTTGACCTCGGCGGTGTAGTCCGCGTGACCGGGGCGCGGCGTGACAGCAAGATTCGCGTAATCCTGTGAGCGTGTGTTCGTGTTGCGGATGATGGCCGTGAGCGGCGCGCCGCAGGTATAGCCGTTCACAAGGCCGGAGAGGATCTCCGGCGCGTCGGCCTCCTTGCGCGGCGTCGACCAGACGTTTTTGCCCGGCGCGCGGCGATTCAGAAAGCGCTGGAGTTCGTCCAGATCAACTTTCTCGCCCGCGGGGATGCCCTCGACCGTCACGCCGATGGCAGGGGAATGCGACTGGCCAAAGATGGTCAGATGCAGATTTTCGCCGTAGGTGCTGCTCATAAGCCCTCTCCTTTCAAGCTGCTAAAATCCTCCCAAAAGCGGGGATAGGACTTTGCCACGCAGCCGTCGTTGTCGACTGTGATCTCGCCCGTCGCGGCGCAGGCCGCCGTGGCGGCAGACATCGCGAGGCGATGGTCGTTCTGTGTTTCGACCGCGCCGCCGTGCAGCGCGGGAACGCCCGTGATGACAAGGCCGTCTTCCTTCTCTTCAACTCGTCCGCCGAGCGCGCGCAGGAGATTCGCCGTGCTCTTGAGGCGGTCAGACTCCTTGAGCCGCAGCCGGTAGGCGTTTTCGACTCGCGTCTCCCCCTCTGCGACCGACGCAACGACACTCAGCACGGGGATGAGGTCGGGGATGGGTGCGGCATCGATCATCACGCCATGCAGCGTGCCGCGCCTGACCGTCACGGCGTCGCCGTGCTCCGTGACTTCCGCGCCGAACCGGCGCAAAACGTCCAGCACGCCGCGGTCGCCCTGCGAGGACTGCAAATTCAGCCCCTCGACGGTCACGCCCTCTTTCGACAGCGCACCCATGCAGAGGAAGAACGCCGTGTTCGACCAGTCGCCCTCGACGACCGTGCGCTTCGGCAGATGACATCTCTGCTGACCGGGAATCGCCCACATCGCCCCCATTTTGGGGATGGTCAGCTTGGAAAGCTGAAGTGCATCCTCCGTCATGGCGACGTAAGCCGCGGATTCCAGTGGGCCGGACACCATAAGAAGACTGTCTCTGATCAGCAGCGGCAGCGCCATGAGAAGGCCCGAAATATATTGAGAGGACACATTGCCTGCGATCGTATAGTTTCCCCCGATCAGCTGTCCACTGCAATACAGCAGGTCGCCATCCTCGCGGAGCGTCATGCCATGCTCTTTTAAAACGCTATCCAGCGGGGCGAGCGGGCGCTGGGGCAGCCGCCCCTCGCGGTGGAATACCGCCTGTGCGCCGAGCGCGCCGACGATGGGCAGCAGGAAGCGCAGCGTCGACCCGCTCTCGCCGCAGTAGAGGTCGCAGCGCCCCTCGGGCACTTTTTTGATTGGAGAGACGAGAAAGCCCGTCTCCATTTCTTCAATTTTCGCGCCGAGCGCGCTCAGGCACTTCGCCGTGGCCGCGATATCGGCGGAAATGCCGTCGCAGACGACCTCGGTCTTCTCCTCGCCGAGCGCCGCGCAGATCAGCAGCCGGTGCGCCTGCGATTTGGATGCCGGGATGCGCACACGTCCCGTGCGCGCGCCGGGTATGATGGTTCTTTTCATCGGATGCCACCGTCCTGCATCCAGTCGCGCAGGGCTTCGACGGGGATCGTCTCCATGCGCACCTGACCGATCTTTTCCGGCACGATGAGGTGCATCTTGCCGCCGGAAATCTTCTTGTCGACGAGCTCGGCCTCATAGAGCTTGCCGAGTTCGTAGCCCGTCTCGGTCGGCAGACCATAGCGGTGCAGAATGTCGAGCAGGCGCGCCAGCGTCTCTTCGCCGCAAATGCCGCGCTTGACTGCCGCGCGCGTGACCGTCGCCATGCCGATGGCGACCGCCTCGCCGTGCAGAAGAGAAAAATCGCTGCACTGCTCCACCGCGTGACCAAACGTGTGGCCCAAGTTCAGCGTGCGGCGGCGGCCGAGGTCGTACTCGTCCGCGCCGACGATGTCGCGCTTCATCTGCACGCAAACCTCGATGACGTGCTCGTACTGCTCACGCACGGGCGTTTTGTAGAGTTCCTCAAAGAACGCTGCATTGCCGAGCATCGAATACTTGATGATCTCGGCGCAGCCGCAGCGGTACTGCTCCTCGGGCAGCGTTTCGAGCGTGTTGGGATCGCAGATCACGATGCAGGGCTGATAGAAGCTGCCCGCCTGATTCTTGCCCGTGGGCAGGTCGACGGCGGTCTTGCCGCCGACGGACGAATCGACCGCGGCCAGCAGCGTCGTCGGGATCTGGGCAAAGCCCATGCCGCGCTGATACGTCGCCGCGGCAAAGCCCGCGAGGTCGCCCACCACGCCGCCGCCGAGCGCAACGACCACGTCGCTGCGGCTGAAGCGGTGCTCACCGAGGAAGTGCAGCACATCGGCGTAGGTCGAGAGGTTCTTGCTCCCCTCGCCCGCGGGGAATGTGAAAGAGTGCACACGGTAGCCCGCCTTTTCAAGGGCCTTGACCGTGCGCTCGCCGTAGAGCGCGTAGACCGTGTCGTCCGACACGATGGCGGCCATGCCGGGGGCGCTGACCTCCCGGAGAAGCTCGCCCGCGCGGTCGAGTAAGCCGCGCTCGACCAGCACGTCGTATTCGCGCGAGGCCTTGATATGGATGCTTCGCATCAGCCGTCCACCTCTTCCTTTCTCTTCTTGCCCTCGTCCAGGAGTCGGATAAGGGTCTCTTCGTCGTCATTTTCCATGGCGGTCTTGTATTCGCTCAGGTGCTCGATGTAGCAGTCGATCTCCTTGAGCAGGAATTCCTTGTTTTCCATGAAGAGCTCCGCCCACATGTGCGGCGCGAGCCAGGCAACGCGCGTCATATCCTTGTAGCTGCCGGCGGAAAAGCCCTTGTGCTTTTTCGCTGTGGGGCTCTTGATGTAGGCGTTGGACGCCACATGCGCCAGCTGCGAGGTGAAGGCGATCATCTCGTCGTGCTGCTCGGCGGTTGTGACGGAGTAGCTCCCAAAGCCCGCGGGCGAGAGCAGGTCTTTCACATGGCTGAGTAATTCAATGTCGTCAAAGCGCGGCGGCACGAGCACCATCGGCGCGCCCACGAAGAGGTTCGCCTTGGCGTACTTGAAGCCCGAGAACTGCGTGCCCGCCATTGGGTGACCGCCAAGGTACGTAATGCCGTACTGCTCGGCGATTGGGAAGCACGCCGCGCATACCTTGCGCTTGGTGCCGCAGCAGTCGATGACGACCGTGTGCTTGTCGATCTTTGCCGCGTGATTTTTGAGCCATTCGACCGCCGCCGCGGGTCGGACGGCCAGCAGGATGACATCGCACTCTGCCATCGTCTCGTCCGTCAGCGCCTCGTCCACCGCGCCGCTGATGACGGCGAACGACAAGACATCGCGGTCGATGTCGTGGGCGAGCACACGCTCGCCCGCCTCGTGGTATGCCTTGGCGAGCGAGCCGCCGATCAGGCCGAGGCCGACGATGCCGGCGGTCATTCTGCCACCGCCTCTCTCACGCGGCGCACAGCCTTGGCGAGGTCATCGTACTGCTCGGGGCGCAGGGATTGCGCGCCGTCGCACAGCGCATGGATGGGGTCGTTGTGCACCTCGATGATGAGGCCGTCAGAGCCGCAGGCGGCAGCAGCCAGTGCCATCGGGCGCACGAGGCGCGCAATGCCGGTCGCGTGGCTGGGGTCGACGATGACCGGCAGGTGCGTGAGCTCCTTGAGCATCGGCACAGCCGCAAGGTCGAGCGTGTTTCTCGTGTAGTCGTCGTAGGTGCGAATGCCGCGCTCGCAGAGGATGACCTGCTCGTTGCCGCCGGCCATGATGTACTCCGCGCTCATTAAAAGCTCCTTGAGCGTGCTGGCGAGGCCGCGCTTTAAGAGGATGGGCTTTCTCAGCTTGCCGAGCTCGCGCAGCAGGTCGAAGTTCTGCATATTGCGCGCGCCGACCTGAATGACGTCCACATCCTCAAAGAGCGGCAGGTAATTCGTGCCCATGATCTCGGTGACGATGGGAAGGCCGGTCTCCTGACGGGCGATCTTCAGCAGCTCGATGCCCTCGGCCTTGAGGCCCTGGAAATCATAAGGAGAAGTGCGGGGCTTGAATGCGCCGCCGCGCAGCATGTTCGCGCCCGAGGCCTTCACAGCCTTGGCGACCGCGACGATCTGCTCTTCGGATTCGACCGAGCACGGGCCCGCGATCATGCAGAAGTTTCCGCCGCCGACCTTGACGTCGCCCACCTGCACGATCATGTCGTCGGGATGGAACTTGCGGTTGCAGCACTTGAAGGGCTCTGTCACGCGCTTGACGGAGTCGACGATGCTCAAACTCTCGATCAGGTCCATGTCGACGCGCGCCGTGTCGCCGATCAGGCCCAGCACGGTCTGGTACTCGCCCTCAGAGATGTGCACGCCAAGGCCCTGATTTTTGAGCCAGTTGATAAGCTGCTCGCGCTTGTCCTGTTCTGCGCCACGCTTGAGTACGACGATCATAATAATTTCCTCCTTATTGACCGTGAAATATCGCCACAACGAAAAAATGCGGCACAGGTCTAACCTGTGCCGCATCAAGCAATCTCTTTTCAGAGCCTTTTTGCATCTTTGCATCACAAATTAGCCTTACTACGAATCCATAGTAAAGTAATAATAGTATGCAAAAACGAAAATGCTCTTCATCTTGTGTTGTTTCTCCGTTCGTGGAACTTTGTTGGTCTCAGTATAGGATCCTTAACCGAAAATGTCAACCGACAAATTATACAAAACGGATGGGTTTTGCTTTACTCCGCTCAAGTGTTTTGACAGCTTTCGCCATTCACACGTCCGCGCCCTCGGCCTTATCGGTCTCGCGGCGCTCTTCGATGGCCTCTTTCAGGATGATGTCCTTGACCTTCATCAGTCGGATCGTGTTGGCACGCTCGTTTTCATCGAGCTTCATCGTGATATACTTGATGTTTTGCTGCATCTGCGGAATTTTGACGTATTCGAGCGCGTTGACGCGCCGTCTCGTGCGCTCGATCTCGGCGGCGAGCAGCTGCGTGGCCTTCTCGACCTCGGCAAGGCGGAGCAGGTCGGGCAGAATGTCGCCGAGCTCGCGCACCGCGTCGTCGAGCTCGCCGCTCGTCTGGGCGAAGCCGTACGGATAAATATTCCCGCCGTCCTCGCTCGCGAGCTTGAACTCATAGCGCGGCACCTCGACGCTCATCACGTTCTCCGTGCCCGTTTCGAGCGAAACGCTCTGCTTGGGGCACAATAGCGCCTGCTCAAGCATTTCCGGCGACATCAGCGCGCTCGCCACGGTGAACGAGCCGTAGGCGCGCGCAAGCGACTGTTCCACCTTCTGCCGCAGCGCTAAGTCCTCGCGCACGACCTCCATGAACTGCTTCATCAACTCGTCGCGCTTGTCCTTGAGAAGTTTGTGCCCACGCTGGGCGGTGCGCAGCCGCCCCTTGAGGCGCGTGAGCTCCATGCGGGTGGGATTAACAGTGGTCGTAGGCACTTTTCTCCCCCCTTACTCTTCCTTTTTGAGATACTTGTCGATATACTCCGGTTTGATGCGCTTGAGCTCGCTGCGCGGCAGAAGGGATAAAAGCTCCCAGCCGAGGTCGAGCGTCTGCTCAATGGAGCGGTTCTCGTCCGTGCCCTGCGCGACATAGCGCTTTTCAAACTCGTCGGCAAACTTGGCGTAGAGAAGATCCGTCGGACTCAGTGCCGCCTCGCCGAGGATCGACATGAGCTCCTTGTTCTCTTTACCGGTGGCATAGGCCGCGAAGAGCTGGTTCATCGTGCCGGAATGGTCCTCGCGCGTCTTGCCCGCGCCGATGCCCTTGTCCTTGAGTCGGGAAAGGCTCGGCAGCACGTCGACCGGCGGGTTGATACCGCGGCGGTACAGCTCGCGCGAAAGGATGATCTGCCCCTCGGTGATATAGCCCGTCAGGTCGGGGATGGGGTGGGTCTTGTCGTCTTCGGGCATCGTCAGGATGGGGATCATCGTGATCGAGCCGTCCTTGCCCACCTGACGGCCCGCGCGCTCGTACATCGTCGCAAGGTCGGTGTAGAGGTAGCCGGGATAGCCGCGGCGGCCGGGGACCTCCTTTTTCGCCGCGCTGATCTCGCGCAGGGCTTCTGCGTAGTTCGTGATATCCGTCAGAATGACGAGCACGTGCATACCGCAGTCAAAGGCGAGATATTCTGCGGCGGTCAGCGCCATGCGCGGCGTCGCGATACGCTCGACCGCGGGGTCGTTGGCAAGGTTCGTGAACAGCACCGTGCGGTCGATGGCGCCGGTGCGCTTGAATTCGTTGACGAAGAACTCAGATTCTTCAAATGTGATGCCGATGGCGGCAAAGACAACGGCAAAGTTGCTCTCGCCGTCCAGCACCTTCGCCTGTCGCGCGATCTGCGCGGCCAGCTGCGCGTGCGGCAGGCCCGAGCCGGAGAAGATCGGCAGCTTTTGTCCGCGGACAAGGGTATTGAGGCCGTCGATGCTTGAAATGCCGGTCTGGATGAACTCGTTGGGGTAGTTGCGCGCCGCGGGGTTCATCGCAAGGCCGTTGATGTCGCGGTGCTCGTCGGCGATGATCTCGGGGCCGCCGTCGATGGGCTGACCCATGCCGTTGAAGACGCGGCCCAGCATGTCGCGCGACACGGCGAGCTGGAGCGGATGGCCCAAAAAGCGGATGCGCGAATCGGCGAGGTTGATGCCCGCCGACGCTTCAAACAGCTGCACGACCGCGCGGTCGCCGTTGACCTCGAGCACCTTGCAGCGGCGCGTGCTGCCGTCGGAGAGGACGATCTCTGCCAGCTCGTCATACGTGACGCCCTGCACATGGTCCACGACCATCAGAGGGCCGGAAATTTCGCGGATCGTCTTATATTCACGGATCATTCTTCTTTCTCTCCTTTCTCAGTGATCGCGGCGATCTGCTCTTCCATCTCGACGAGCAGGTTCGCGTAGGCGTCCTTATACTGGTCGGCGGGCACGCCCTTGGCGCGTCCGATCTTTTCGCGCGCGGGGATGGCGAAGAGCTCGCTTAAATTCCCGCCGCGCTCGGCGGCGCTCAGGCATTGCGTGTCGTACTGGCGGATCATCGCCAGCATGCGCGCCTGACGGTCGTACTCGGAATAGGCGTCGTTGTCGGCAAACGAGTTCTGCTGCAAAAAGTCCTCGCGGATCATACGCGCGACCTCAAGCGTGATCTGGTCCTTCGCGCTGAGCGAATCCTTGCCGACGAGCTGCACGATCTCGTTGAGGTTCGATTCCTCCTGCAGCATCGCCATGGCCCACTCGCGGTTTTCGAGGAATTCGTGTCCCAGGTGCTCGCTGTACCACGGGCGCAGGGAATCGAGATAGAGCGAATAGGAATTCAGCCAGTTGATGGCCGGGAAGTGGCGTCGGTAGGCAAGTGACGAATCCAGTGCCCAGAAGACCTTGACGATACGCATCGTCGCCTGCGAGACAGGCTCGGAGAGGTCGCCGCCCGGAGGCGAGACCGCGCCGACGGCGGTCAGGCTGCCCTGCCGCTCGTCGCTGCCGAGGCATTCGACCACGCCCGCGCGCTCATAGAACTGCGCGAGGCGCGAGGACAGGTACGCAGGATAGCCCTCTTCACCGGGCATCTCCTCGAGACGGCCCGACATTTCGCGCAGGGCCTCCGCCCAGCGGGAGGTCGAATCCGCGATGACTGCGACGGCGTAGCCCATGTCGCGGAAGTATTCGGCGATGGTGATACCGGTGTAGATGCTCGCTTCGCGCGCCGCGACCGGCATATCCGAGGTGTTGGCGATCAGCACCGTGCGCTTCATCAGACTCTCGCCCGTGCGCGGGTCGATGAGCTCGGGGAATTCGCGCAGAACGTCGGTCATCTCGTTGCCGCGCTCGCCGCAGCCGATGTAAACGACGAGATCCACGTCCGCCCACTTGGCAAGCGCATGCTGCATGACGGTCTTGCCGCTGCCGAACGGCCCCGGAATGGCCGCCGTGCCGCCCTTGGCTACGGGAAAGAACGTATCCACAATGCGCTGGCCGGACTGGAGCGGCGTGACGGGCGGGTACTTCTTCGTGTAGGGACGGCCCACACGAACAGGCCATTTCTGGATCATCGTGAGCTCCTTCGTCTCGCCCTTGTCGGTCTCAATAACAGCGACGATGTCCTCCACAGTGAAGCTGCCGGACTTGATCTCCTTCACAGTGCCGCTCATCTTGGGCGGCATCATGATCTTGTGCAGGATCGACGGCGTCTCCTGCACCGTGCCGAGCACGTCGCCGCCGATCAGGTGGTCTCCCGCCTTGGCGACAGCGGTGAAGTCCCACTTCTTCTCGCGGTCGAGCGCGGGGACCTCCTCGCCGCGCGGCAGGAAGTTGCCGCCCGTCTTCTGGCGGATGACCTCCAGCGGGCGCTGGATGCCGTCGTAAATATTCTCGATCAAACCGGGGCCGAGCTCGACAGACAGCGGCGCGCCGGTCGTCACGACCTCTGCCCCCGGGCCGAGGCCCGAGGTCTCCTCATACACCTGAATGGCGGCGGAATCGCCGCTCATCGTCAGAATTTCGCCGATGAGGTGCTGCTCGCCCACGCGGACGACATCCGCCATATTCGCTTCCGAAAGTCCCGACGCCACGACCAGCGGGCCGGAGACCTTAACGATCTTTCCCATAAGGCTTTTGCTCCTTTTTTACAAAATGTCCGCGCCGACGGCCTTTTCCGCAGCCGCGTGCACGCCCGCTGTGCCGATGCCGAGGCTCCCCTCCCTGCCCGGGATGAGGATGACGGCGGGCGAAACATCCTCGCGCCGACGCTCGATCTCCGCGGGGATCTGCGCGGCGAGGTGTTCGGTGATATAGATGATGGCGTAGTTCTCCTTCGCCATGCGGTGGAGGGCGGCTTTCGCCTGCTCGCCGTTTTCCGCGATGCAGGTGTCGAGCCCGAGGGCGCGGAAGCCCAAAACGCTGTCGCGCCCGCCGATAACTCCGATCTTATTCATGCTGCCGCCTCCCTTAGAGATAACTCATGCGCAGCCGCGCGCGGATGTCCTCCGCCGCGATGCCCGCGATCTTGCCGGATAAAATGGTGCGCACGGCGGTGAACTCCGCCTCTTTCGCGCCAAGATAGCCCGCCACGACCTCTGGACCGAACGGCGTGCGCCGCGCCCGCTGCAAATAGGACATGAGCGCATCGTCGCACGCGCGCTCAAATTCCGTCAGGCCCCCGCCGCTGTCAAGCAGTTTGGCCGCGAGCTCGCCCGCGCTGTCAAGCGGCGTGCCGTGTGTGAGCGACGATAAATGATCGCCGCGCGCGCCTTTGAGCTGACCCGCCGGAATGTGTCCGCCCGGCAGCATCGCCGCAGCAAGCACATCGTCCTCGCAGCCCATGCGCCGTGCGCGCACGAGCGTACGCAGGTTGACCGCGTCGATCTGCAAGGCGACATAGTCCTTCAAAAACGTGCTGCCCGTCTCGCTTGCGAGCGCGCTCATCTCCTCGTAGCAGGCGCGATCGAGCAGCAGCTCCGCCATGCGGACATCGCCGCTGTGGCCCGCTTCGCTCTCCGCCTGCGCCATCGCGCGGCTCATCGCCGCGGAAACCGCGCTCGTCTCGCCGCGAAGCACCTTCTGCGCGTCGAAGCGGCCGCAGTCCATCGCAAGGCGGGAGACGTCCTCGCCGGTGCGCTTGCTCTTGAGTGCGAGCTTTGCGTTGTGATAGTCGTACTTGATCTGAAAGAGCTCGATGATGCGCTTGTCCGGTGCCAGCACGCTCACCTCGCGGTAGAGCTCTCTGCGCGCCTGCGAGAGCGCGTGTTCCACATTTTCGAGCGTGCATCGCTCAAGCGGCGCGTAGCCGCATTCCAAAAGCGTCTTGTAGCTCTCTTCCGGCGTGGCGGCGTCGATCATCCGCTCGGCCATCGCCTGCGTCAGGAGCTTCGCCTCGCGCGCATGCAGCGCCGCGGAGACCGCTGCGTAGTCCGTATCCCGATACTGCTGCATCCGATCCCCTCCTTATTCCGCGAAGAGGAGCTTTGCCGCGCCGCGCTCGGTCTTCTCGCGCGAAAGGGCGAGAAGCGTTTCAAACGAGCAGTTCACGTCGCATTCTTTACTTATAAGCACGAGGCCCGCGCGGATATCTGCCGCTTCGCCCGCAAGCGTATAGTGCGCGTTCAGCTCCTTGTTCGCTCGCTCGACGAGCGTTTCGCCCATCTCATCGCGGTCCTTTGCGCTCAGGGCGATTTTCTCGTCGCCCTTGCCGCCCGCCGCTTTCAGCAGGCGAACCAACAGCGAAAGGTACTCCTCGCGCGGCATGGAGCAGAGGATCTCCAGCGCGCGGTCGTAGGTCTCGGCGAGCACTTTCTGCTTGGCGCTGAGCGTCAGCTTGCGTGTCTCCATCTCCGCCGCGGAGCAGAGGCGCTCATAGCGCTCCTGCGCGGCGAGATGCGCGCGCGCGCCCGCCGTCTCGCGCTCTTTTTCCGCGCGTGCGGCACTCTCCTCGCGGATGCGCCGGAGCTCCTGCTCGGTCTGCGCATTCAGCTCGCTCAGCGAGCGCGCCGCATCCTCTTTCATGCGCGCGGTGATCTTTTCCATTCCGTTCATTGCGTTTCCGCCTTTCCGTGGGCGCGTCAGCCGATGTTGAGCAGCATCATGATCGACGCCAGCATAGAAAGGATGGCGTAGAACTCGACCACGATGCACAGCACCATGCCCTTCGTCCAGTGCTCGGGCTGGCGGGCAAGAATGTTGATCGAGCCTGCCGCCACGCGGCCCTGTGCGACCGCCGAAATGCCGCCGCCGATGGCGATGGGCATACAGGCCGCGAAGTAACGAAGGCCCTCCTGAAGGGACATATCCACATACGTCCCGTTGAACACGCCCATGCGCATCAGGCACAGAAAGCCGATGACCAGACCGTAAAGGCCCTGCGTGCCGGGGATGACCTGCAGGATCATCACTTTACCGAATTTGCTCGGATCCTCGCAGAGAAGACCCGTGCCGGCCTCGCCGGCAAGACCCGTGCCGCGTGCGCTGCCCGCGCCCGCGAGGCAAACAGCAAGACCCGCGCCCAGCATACCGATGGCGCCGCCCGTCGTCAGTTCAAAGATACCCATTTTTTATCCTCCTTACGGTTTTTCCGTTTTTTCTGCAATTTACTGTAAATCGACATATTCCGTGTCCAGCGTCATGGGGCGGAAGGGCTTTCCGCCGTCGACGTAGAACTTGTTGAAAAATTCCAAGCACTGCAATCTCAGATCGTGCACGTAGCAGCCGAGGAGATTGAGCCCGAAGTTCATCGCGTTGCCGAGCATTGAGATGATGATGAACGCGATCACGTTCCCCGGCATCGCCGCGAGCATGTTGAACACCTGCGCGATCACGCTGCCCGCGAGCATCAGCGCCATCAGTCGCGTGTAGGACAAAATGTCGCCGAAGTAGCCTGTCACGTGGTTATAGAGTGAGCCGAAAACGCCCGTGAGCTTGCCCCAGCCTTTGCCCTGCACGATGGGGCCGAGCAGCACCAGCGCGCAGCCGAGGTACAGCACCGCCGTTCCCTTTTTGAGGACTGCCAGCGCGATGCCGATAAACACGATCCACCACGTGATCTCCTCGAAAAAGGCGTCGAGGAACTTTTTCCGCTTGCACTTTTCGATCAAACTGATGGCCATGCCGGTGACGATCTGCACCATGCCGAGCGCCATCGAGCCGATCAGGATCATCGTCAGATCGTCGAGCGGGTCGAAGAGCTTCGGCAGCGCGAAGACCGTGCCGGGGCTGACGATGGCGACGAGCTGCGTGAGGAAATCGCCGAAAAATCCGCCTGTCAGCGCGCCCATGATGAACGTGCTGATGCCGCAGAGGCCGAGCAGGCTGAACAGCTCGCCGCTCGTGCCCTTGGGCCGGTATTTTTTGCTGATGATGACCGAGGCGATCATCATGAGTAAGCCGTAGCCCATATCCGCCATCATAATACCGTAGAACAAAATGAAAAACGGCGCCATCAGCGGGTTCGGGTCAAGCGTGCCGTAGGCCGGGAGCGAATACATCTCCGTGACCATATTGAGCGGCCGCGTCAGCTTGTTGTTTTTGAGCTGCACCGGCACCTGCGGGTACTCGTCCTCTGTCGGCTCGCGCGTTTCGATCGCGCAGGTAAACGGCTTGAGCGTTTTCTCGATCTCCGCGCAGCGGTCGGCGGGCAGCCAGCCTTCGAGCAGGAAAACCTTGTCCGTTCCGACAAGTCGGCTCTTCGCCTCCTCGCGCCGCAGCGCGATGGCCGCGCGGTCGCTCGCTTCCAAGAGCGTCTCCCGCTTGCCGCCAAGGCCCGCGATGCGCTGTTCGATCTCCTGCCGCTCTTTTTCGAGCGCAGCGAGATTTTCCGCAAGCGCCTTGTCGTTTTCCTTCGCCGTGCCGGTCATGCCGCGAAAGCTCACGGTCGAAAACCCGAGGTCGCGCAGCGCGCTCAGCGCCCGCTCCTTCACGCTCCCGTGACACATCACGAGAAGATATCGCAGTGACCTGTCGCTCGAGGCCTGCTGCCAGGTGAGAAGCCCGTCCAGCGAATCGGCCAGCGCTTTGAGCGCATCGTCCGTCACATTCAGGCCCGCCGTGCCAAAGAACACCGCAAGCGCGCCGTCCGCGCCGCCGAGCGGCGCATCGACCGTCAGCCACGGGGCAAGAGTCGCTCGCAGCGCCTCATTTTTCGTGCGCTCGCTCTCGATTTCGCCGAGGCGGCGTGTGTCCTTGTTGATCGTCTCCGCCGCGGTGTGGGCATTTTCCTCGCTCTCGGCGCTGAAAAACGCCGCGCGGGAAACGCCCTGCCGCTTGCGGAACATGCCTTTTTTCTCCGGCGCAAAGCGGTCGAGCGAGGCAAGCGCCGTGCGGTACGCACGCGACGCTTCCTGCGCGCTCATCAGCGCCTTGTCGTCGGGCTTGGCAAAGCCTGATTTCAGTGCCTCTTCGCTTCCGTCGATACTTGAGATCTCCACGCACTCCATGTCCTGCATGGCCTTGAGCAGCGCCTCGCGCTCGCTCTCCATGCCGAGGAGGCAGAGATGCTTCATTGCTACGATTGCCATTTGTCGTTCACAACCTCTTCCGCGATCCACTGCGCCGCACGCTCAAGGTTTGCGCGCGCCGCGCTCTGCATCTTTTCGCATTCCGTGCGCGCCCTGGCGAGGATCTTTTCCGTCTCCTCACCGGCGCGCTGCTCGGCCTCCGCCATCAGCTGCCGCGCCTCCACGTCGGCGTTGCGGCAGCTGTCCTCGATCTCTCGGGCAGCGGCGCGCTGCTCAACGGCGATGCGGCGCTTGGCGTCCGCCTGCGCGGCGGCATACTGCGCTGCAAGCTCTTTTTCGAGCTCCTGCACCTGCTGTAATTCTTCCATTGCCATGTTGTCGTTCACCTCTTTTAGCACTGCGGCGGGAAAATGTTTCCCGCTCAGCTTTTCCATATTATAGATTGTTTCAATAAATAAATCAATATTTATTCTTCAAATATGTTATGCGATTTAGTGATCGTTTTGTGCATTTTTCTTTACAGCTTCTTTATAGCACACTTCGATACCAGAATCCATGGACACTCGCTACCTTTTGTATAGGAACGTACACCCTTTACAATTTGTTCACTTACTGGTATTCTGCCCGCTTTTGCCAAGGCAACGCGCGCCGCCGCACATTTTTTCAGGTAAAAAAAAGAAGCGAGAGAGAGGGCTCGTCCATCTCTCCCGCTCAGGGATCATTCTCAATTACTGCCCGCTTACAGGTCGATCGCGCCGTCCTCCGCGGCGGCGTCGCGCAAAAGCGGCGCGCACTCGTCGAGGAAGCGCAGCACTTGCTGCTCGCAGCGGCCGATGTAGAGCTTGGGCTCCATGACCTGATCGAGCTCCTCGCGCGTCATGCCGAACGCGGGGTCGCCCGCGAGGCGGTCTAAGAGGTCGCACGGCTCGCCCTCTTTCATGCGGGCGGTCGCGGCCATGGAGTGCTGGCGGATCTTCTCGTGCAGTTCCTGACGGTCGCCGCCGCGCTTGACGGCCTCCATCATGATGTTCTCGGTCGCAAGGAACGGCAGATACTCGCGCAGCGTGCGCTCGACGATCTTTTCGTTCACATGCAGGCCGTTCGTCACGCTCTGGCACAGGCGCAGCACCGCGTCGGCGCAGAGGAAGCCCTCCGGCAGCGAGATGCGGCGGTTGGCCGAGTCGTCGAGCGTGCGCTCGAGCCACTGGGTCGAGGCCGTCATCGGCGCGTTGGCCGCATCGGCCATCAGGTAGCGGCTGAGCGAGCAGATGCGCTCGGAGCGCATGGGGTTTCGCTTATAGGGCATCGCGGACGAGCCGATCTGATTCTTTTCAAACGGCTCTTCGACCTGGCGGTCGTGCTGGAGCAGGCGAATGTCGTTCGCCATGCGGTAGGCGCTCTGTGCGATGGAAGAGAGCACATTCAGAATGCGGCTGTCGGCCTTTCTCGGATAGGTCTGGCCGCTGACAGAGAAGCACTTTTCAAAGCCGAACTCCGCGGCGATGCGGCGGTTCATCTCGTCGACCTTGTCACCGTCGCCCTCGAAGAGGTCGACAAAGCTCGCCTCCGTGCCCGTCGTGCCGCGGCAGCCGAGAAAGCGCATCGAGCCGATGACAAAATCAAGCTCTTCAAGGTCCGAGCGGAAGTCCTGCATCCACAGCGTCGCGCGCTTGCCGATCGTCACGGGCTGCGCGGGCTGATAGTGCGTATAGCCGAGCGTCGGCGTGGCGGCGTATTCGCGGGCAAATGCCGCAAGATTCACCATCACGCTGAGAAGCTGCCCTCTCAGGTATTTGAGGCCGTCGCGATACAGCACCAAATCGGCGTTGTCCGTCACATAGCAGCTCGTCGCGCCGAGGTGGATGATGCCGGCGGCGGAAGGCGCCGCCTTGCCGTATGCGTACACATGCGCCATCACGTCGTGGCGCACCTCGTGCTCGCGCTTTTCGGCGACCTCGTAGTCGATGTCGGTGATGTGCGCGGCGAGCTCGTCGACCTGCTCCTGCGTGATGGGCAGGCCCAGCTCGTGCTCGGCGCGGGCAAGCGCCACCCACAGTCTGCGCCACGTCTGGAAGCGCATATCGGGGGAAAAGAGGTGCAGCATGTATTCGGACGCATAGCGGGACGAAAGCGGGGACTCGTAAATATCCTTGCGCATAGGGTTCTCCTTTTCTTTCTCAGCGGTCGCTGTTCGCATTTTATATAGAATGAAGCAAAGTTGCAATAGAAAAGTAAAGAGGGGGCCTTCGTCCCCTCTTTACTTTGGTGTGTCAGCGGATGATGAGGCTCTCGCGCTCCGCGCCGACGGAGACGAAGCCGATGTGGCAGCCGATGGCCTTTTCAACGTATTCGACGTAGCTGCGGGCGGCTTCGGGAAGGTCCTCCCAATTACGCGCGCCGGAGATGTCGCACTGCCAGCCGGGCAGATACTCGACGACGGGCTTGGCATCCTGCAGCAGCACGGGGAACGGGAAGTCGTCGGTCTGCTCGCCGTTTAATTCATAGTGTGCGCAGACGGGGATCTTGTCCATGTAGCTCAGGACATCGAGCTTCGTCAGGGCGATGTTCGTCGCGCCCTGCGTCTCCACGCCGTAGCGCGTCGCGACCAGATCAATGGGGCCGACGCGGCGGGGTCTGCCGGTCTTCGCGCCGTACTCCGCGCCCGCGTCGCGCAACTGCTGCGCCCCTTCGCCGAACCACTCGCAGACGAACGGGCCCTCGCCCACGCAGGAAGAGTACGCCTTCACCACGCCCACGACCTCGTCGAGCTTTGCCGTGGGAAGGCCCGAGCCGACGGGCGCATACGCCGCAACGGCGTTCGAAGAGGTGGTGTAGGGATAGATGCCGTAGTCCAGGTCGCGCAGCGCGCCGAGCTGGGCTTCAAAGAGGATGGACTTGCCCTCCTTCTGCGCGTTTCTCAGGAAACGGCCGGTGTCGGTGATGTAGGGCTTGATGGCGCCGCAGTAGGTGTTGACCCACGCCATGAGCTCGTCCATCGTGTAGCCCTTTGCGCCGTAGATCTTCTGGAGCATCAGGTTCTTCCACTCAAGAAGGTCGGCAAGGTGCTCCTTTAAGTGCTCGGGGTGCAGGAGCTCGCCCGCCTGTACGGTCTTTTTCTGGTACTTGTCGCCATAGAACGGCGCGATGCCTTGCTTGGTCGAGCCGTACTTCTTGTCGGCAAGGCGCGCTTCCTCGAGCGCGTCGAGCTCGCGGTGCCAGGGCAGCAGCAGCGACGCGCGGTCGCTGACCTTCAGATTCTCCGGCGTGATGATAACGCCCGCGGCGCGCAGCGTCTCCATCTCCTTGAGCAGGTTTTCGCAGTCCAGCGCCACGCCGTTGCCCAGAATGTTGACAACGCCGTCGCGGAAAATGCCGCTCGGCAGCAGGTGCAGGGCAAACTTGCCCTTTTCATTCACCACAGTGTGGCCCGCGTTGCCGCCGCCCTGATAGCGGACGACCACGTCATAATGGTCCGTGAGGTAGTCGACCATGCGGCCCTTGCCTTCATCGCCCCAGTTGATGCCTACGATCGCGCAATTTGCCATTGTATTGATCCTCCGATCCGGAGCGGGCCCGCTCTGCGAGTCCTGCTCAAATTTTTCAACCGAGTTATTATAGTCACATTTTCCGCCCATGAAAAGAGTTAATTTTACATAGCTATTATTAGCATTACTTATGTCTTGTTGATTTTTGCGTCAAATTGAAATAATGCGCTATTCCGCTTCATTCAAGGTGTTTCGTCAATAGTGTCCAAAGTTGAGGCTCTGATATTGTTTCCTTTTTTCAGCACTTAGGACTTGCAATGTTGAGTCTCATGTGCAATAATTAGTTTGCAGTTATGAAGGTCACCACAAGATATAGTGTTATGTAAAGGGCACACCAAAAGAAGAGGAGACGGGAATACATGAGAGTTATCAAGCGCAACGGCGCAGAAGTAGAATTTGATATCGTCAAGATCATCGCCGCAGTGACTAAGGCTAACGACGTTGTGGACGAGGAGGCTCGCATGACGCCCGTCCAGATCCAGCGCATCGCCGAGAGCGTGGAGTTCTCCTGCCAGAGTCTGGGCCGCGCACCCACGGTCGAGGAGATCCAGGACTTTGTCGAGCACCAGATCATGGCGCACGGCGCGTTCGAGGTCGCTAAGCGCTACATCACTTATCGCTACAACCGCTCGCTCGTGCGCAAGAGCAACACGACGGACGACAAAATTCTCTCCCTCATCGAGTGCAACAACGAAGAGGCCAAGCAGGAGAATTCCAACAAGAACCCCGTCGTCAACTCCACCCAGCGCGACTATATGGCCGGCGAGGTGAGCCGCGATCTGACGAACCGTCTGCTCTTGCCCGAGGATATCGTCAAGGCGCATGAAGAGGGCATCATCCACTTCCACGACACGGACTACTACGCCCAGCACATGCACAACTGCGACCTTGTGAACCTGGAGGACATGCTGCAAAACGGCACTGTCATCACGGGAACCCTCATCGAGCGCCCACATTCGTTCGCGACCGCGTGCAACATCGCGACGCAGATCGTCGCGCAGGTCGCCTCGAACCAATACGGCGGCCAGTCCATCTCGCTGACGCACCTTGCCCCCTTTGTCGACGTATCGCGCCAGAAGATCAGAAAGCAGGTGCTCGCCGAGGTCGAGGCCCTCGGCGTCGACCCCACGGAGGACAAGATCACCGAAATCGTCGAAAAGCGCCTGCGCGAGGAGATCCGCCGCGGCGTGCAGACCATCCAGTATCAGGTCGTGACGCTTCTGACCACGAACGGTCAGGCACCGTTCATCACCGTTTTCATGTACCTCAACGAGGCGAGAAGCGAGCAGGAAAAGCGCGACCTTGCCGTCATCATCGAGGAAATGCTCGAGCAGCGCTATCAGGGCGTCAAAAACGAGCAGGGCGTGTGGGTCACGCCCGCCTTCCCCAAGCTCATCTACGTGCTCGAAGAGGACAACATTCACGATGACTCGCCGTATTATTACCTCACACAGCTCGCCGCCAAGTGCACGGCGCGCCGCATGGTGCCCGATTACATCAGCGAAAAGAAGATGCTCGAGCTCAAGGGCGATGTGTATCCCTGCATGGGCTGCCGCAGCTTCCTGACGCCTGACCGCTTCACCGACGCGGGCGTCGGCAACATCGCGAATGCCGGCAACTATGTTCCCGGCAAGCACAAGTATTACGGCCGCTTCAATCAGGGCGTCGTCACGATCAACCTGCCCGACGTGGCACTCTCCTCCGGCGGCAACATTGAAAAGTTCTGGACGATCTTTGAAGAGCGTCTTGAGCTCTGCCACCGCGCGCTGCGCTGCCGTCACGACCGCCTGAAGGGCACGCTCTCCGACGCGGCGCCCATTCTCTGGCAGTACGGCGCGTGCGCAAGACTCAAAAAGGGTGAGCCCATCGACAAGCTCCTCTACGACGGCTATTCCACGATCTCGCTCGGCTACGCGGGACTTTACGAGTGCGTGAAGTACATGACCGGCAAGAGCCACACCGACCCCAGCGCAACGCCCTTCGCCCTCTCCATCATGCAGAAGATGAACGACAAGTGCAAGGAGTGGAAAACCGCCGAAAACATCGACTACTCCCTCTACGGAACGCCGCTCGAGTCCACGACCTACAAGTTCGCCAAGTGCCTGCAAAAGCGCTTCGGCGTGATCGAGGGTGTGACGGACAAGGGCTATATCACGAACTCCTACCACGTCCACGTGACGGAAAAGATCGACGCGTTCACCAAGCTCAAGTTCGAGGCGCAGTTCCAGCATCTCTCCCCCGGCGGCGCGATCAGCTATGTCGAAGTGCCCAACATGCAGCAGAACCTTGAAGCGGTTTTGCAGGTGATGAAGTTCATCTACGACAACATCATCTACGCCGAGCTCAACACGAAGTCCGACTACTGCCAGGTCTGCGGCTGGGACGGTGAGATCGACATCGTCGAGGAGGGCGGCAAGCTCATCTGGCGCTGCCCGAAGTGCGGCAACACCGATCAGGACAAGATGAACGTCGCCCGCCGCACCTGCGGCTACATCGGCACCCAGTTCTGGAACCAGGGCCGCACGCAGGAGATCAAAGAGCGCGTGCTGCATCTGTAAGGCTGCGCCATAAAATTGCTGTTTAGGTGGGAGCGCACCGCGCTCCCACCTTTTTCTGATAAGGAGGTCATTTCCCATGCACTATGGCGAGATCAAAAACTGCGACATCGCCAACGGCCTTGGCGTGCGCGTGACGCTGTTCGTCTCCGGCTGTACGAACCACTGCGAAAACTGCTTTCAGCCGCAGACGTGGGACTTCTGCTACGGCAAGCCCTTCACGAGTGAAACGGAGGACGAGCTCATCCGCCTGCTCTCCCCCGACTATATCAACGGTCTCACGCTGCTCGGCGGCGAGCCGTTCGAGCCTAAAAATCAGCGCGCGCTGCTGCCGTTTCTCCGCCGCGTGAGGCGTGAGCTGCCGCAAAAGACGATCTGGTCGTTCACAGGCTTTACGTGGGAGGAACTGCACGACCCCGCCGCGTATCCGCGCTGCGAGGTGACGGACGAACTGCTGTCACTGCTCGATGTGCTCGTCGACGGGCGCTATGTGGACGCGCTGCACGATATCTCGCTGCGCTTTCGCGGCTCGTCGAACCAGCGCATCATCGACGTTCCGAAAACGCTGCAATCAGGCGCGCTGACGCTCTGGGACGAGCGCGCGAACATCTGAGGAAAACGCGACAAAACAGCGCTTCCCATTGTTCGTCATTTTTTAACATTTCCCCACTTGCAATTCAAAAAGCACTGTGTTATATTGTGCAGGAAATTGAAAAACATCTCGTTTTTACAAAAATCGACAGGAGGTTTTTACACAATGAAACATCTCGGTTTATTTGCAGCCGGCGTGCTGTTCGGCACCGCCGGTCTCAAGATCCTTTCCAGCAAGGATGCCAAAAAGGTCTACTCTCACACCACCGCCGCGGTGCTGCGTGCCAAGGACTGCGTGATGCAGGCCGTCACGAACGTCCGTGAGGATGCCGAGGACGTCTACGCCGACGCCAAGGACATCAACGAGCGCCGCGCAGCGGAAGAGGACGCCGAAGTCATTGAGGACGCGTCCGAGGGAAAAGCGGACGAGGAATAAATCGCAGGAGAGCCGCGACGCGCGGCTCTCTTTCACTTTCGGAGGAATTGATACACTATGAAATGCAAAATTCTGCACGAATCCGCTGGGCGCATGCGCGTGCATCTGAATTGCCGCCGCATGACGCTGCATCAGGCGGACGTTCTGGAATATTATCTGCGCAGTGTGGACGGCGTGAGCGAGGCCTCGGTCTTTGACCGCACGCAGGACGCCGTGATCGTTTACCGCGCGGACCGCGCCGCGCTCGTGCACGCGCTCGCGGCGTTCTCGTTCGACAAGGCCGAAACAATGGACCTTGTCCCCGACCATACGACGCGCAAACTCAACCGTGAATTTGAAGACAAACTCTCGTGGACGGTGATCCGCCGCGTGATCTCGAAGCTCTTCTTCCCGCTCCCCGTCACCACGGCGCTCGCCATCTATCACTCGATCAAGTACATCCGCGAGGGTCTTTCCGCACTGCTGCACGGCAAACTCTCCGTCGCCGTGCTCGACGCCACCGCCGTCACCGTGTCGATGGTGCGCGGCGACTTCTCAACGGCGAGCTCTGTGATGTTCATGCTCCGCCTCGGCGAAATTCTTGAGGACTGGACGCACAAGAAGTCCGTTGCGGACCTCGCGGGCGCGATGTCGCTCAACGTTGACCACGTCTGGCTCAAGACGGGCGAGACGGAAACGCTCGTTCCCATCGGCGATATTCAGGCGGGCGACTGCGTTGTCGTGCGCACCGGCAGCCTCATCCCGCTCGACGGCAAGGTCGTCTCCGGCGAGGCGATGGTCAATCAGGCGTCCATGACGGGCGAGTCCATGCCCGTGCCCAAGCGCGAGGGCAGCTATGTCTACGCAGGCACCGTCGCCGAAGAGGGCGAGTGTGTCGTGCGCGTAGAAAAGGCGCTCGGCGGCGGCCGCTATGACCGCATCGTGCGCATGATCGAAGAGTCGGAAAAGCTCAAATCCACGGCTGAGGACAAGGCCTCGCGCCTTGCCGATAAACTTGTGCCTTACACGCTCGGCGGCACGATCTTGACCTATCTCATTACGCGCAATATCACAAAGATGCTGGCTGTGCTGATGGTCGACTTCTCCTGCGCGCTCAAGCTCTCCATGCCCATCGCGGTGCTCTCTGCCATGCGCGAGAGCAGCAGCCATCACATCTCCGTCAAGGGCGGGCGCTTCCTCGAAGCCGTCGCCCAGGCGAACACCATCGTCTTCGACAAAACCGGCACGCTCACCTACGCCACGCCCAAGGTCGCGCAAATCGTCACCTTCGGCGGCAACGAGGAGAGTGAAATGCTCCGCCTTGCCGCGTGCCTCGAAGAGCACTATCCCCACTCCATCGCCAACGCCGTCGTGGCCGAGGCCAGGGACCGCGGATTGACGCACGAGGAGTATCACTCTCAGGTCCAGTACGTCGTGGCGCACGGCATTTCGAGCATGGTGGACGAGAAAACAGTGCTCATCGGCAGCGCACACTTCGTCTTCGAGGACGAGGGCTGCCGCGTGCCGGAGGGCGAAGAGGAGAAGTTTGAATCGCTCCCGCCCGAGTATTCGCACCTGTACCTCTGTATCGCGGGCGAGCTCGCCGCGGTCATCTGCATTCATGACCCCCTGCGCAAGGAGGCGAAAGCCGCCGTGCGCGCGCTGCACGAGCTCGGTATCGACAAGGTCGTGATGATGACCGGCGACAGCCGCAAGACTGCCGAAGCCGTCGCCGCTGAGGTCGGCGTCGACGATGTCTACGCCGAAGTGCTGCCCGAGGACAAGGCCGCGTTCGTCCGCAGCGAAAAGGCCGCGGGCCGCAAGGTCATCATGATCGGCGACGGCGTGAACGACTCCCCCGCCCTGTCCGAGGCCGATGCAGGCATCGCCATTTCGACCGGCGCCGCCATCGCGCGCGAGATCGCGGATATTACCATCTCGTCCGAAGATCTGTTTGCGCTCGTCACGCTGCGCTCTCTCAGCCAGGAGCTCATGGCCCGCATCCACCGCAACTACCGTTTCATCGTGGGCTTCAACTTCTCGCTCATCGTGCTCGGCGTGCTTGGTATCCTGCCGCCGACGACCTCGGCGCTGCTGCACAACATGTCCACACTCGCCATCGGCCTCAAGAGCATGACGAACCTCCTGCCCGAAAGCGAGCAGAGCAGCGCTAACTGATTTTTCCCGATAAAAAAGCTCCGTGCCAAGGCACGGAGCTTTTTTGCTATACAAGTTTGATTTTACGCAGGGCCGTAGGCCTTGATGGCATCGTCGACGATCTTTTCCGCGTCTGCGCCCACGATGTTGAGGTTTTCGGCTTCCAGGAGCTTGACGGTCGGAATGCCGAAGCAGTCCTGCGCGATGGTCTTCCAGTAGTCGTAGCCAAAGCGGCCGTCGAACGGTCCGCCGCTGGTCGTGACATAGTAGAGCTCGCTTGCGCGGCACAGGCCGACGGGCTCGCCCGCCTCGCTGTACTTCGTCACGATGCCCGTGACATAGATATTCTCCAAATACACCTTGAGCTGCGCGGGAAACGACAGGTCCCACAGCGGCGCAGCGATGGCAATTCTGTCCGCCGCGGCGAACTGACGGGCGTAACGGAACATTTCATCGTCATACTTCTTTTCCGCGAGCAGCGCGTCGCGCTTTGCGATGTCCGCGCGCCCCAGCGGGTGCAGCGGCTCGTCATAAAGGCGCAGCTCCTCGTATTCGCCGAGCGCTTTCAGCAGCGCGCGGGCCAGTTTTTCCGTGCGCGATTCTCCGCGCGGGCAGCAGTTAATAAAAAGCGTCATGTCCTTTCCCTCACAGTACGCAGTAGTACATGATAAATGCGTTCGCCACGCCGAGCAGAATACCGGCGATGACTTGCAGCGGCGTATGGCCGACGAACTCCTTGAGCTTCGCCTCCGGAAGCTTTTCCGACGCGAGCGAGTTGAAGGCCTCGACGATGTCGTTAATGATAACGGCCTGCCGCCCCGTTTCGAGCCGGACGCCCATCGCGTCCTTGCAGACGACGATGGCGAAGATGAACGCCATCGCGAATTCAAACGAACCGAGCCCGTAGACGAGCGCCGCCGCGGTCGCGAGCGACGAGACCGTGGCCGAATGGCCGCTCGGCATCCCGCCGTCGCCGATCAGGCGCGTAAAGTCGATGCTCTTCGTCACAATGGCATGGATGATCGTCTTGATGAGCTGCGCCCAGAACCACGACGAGAGACCGATGAGCAAAAAGGGATTCGACAGCAATTCCTGAAACCAATTCATATGTTTCCGCTTCCTTTCGCGGTGCGGGCTTTGTCAGCCCTTGAATGTTCCTTATTATACCACCGTTTTCCAGTTCGGCAATAAACTTTCTTTTAACTTCTTCCGCAGAAAATATAAACCAGCGCAGGCTCACCTGCGCTGGTTTTTCTTTACGACGCCTGTGCGAACTGGCTGTTGTAGAGCTCGGCGTAGAAGCCGTTTTGCTCCATCAGCTGCTCGTGCGTGCCGCTCTCGATGACGTCGCCGTCGCGCATCACGAGGATGAGGTCGGCGTTCTTGATGGTCGACAGGCGGTGGGCGATGACAAAGCTCGTCCGGCCCTTCGTCAGCTCGTCCATCGCGCGCTGAATGAGAAGTTCCGTGCGCGTATCGACCGAGGACGTTGCCTCGTCGAGGATCAGCATCGGCGCATTCTGGAGCATCGCGCGGGCGATGGTCAAAAGCTGCTTCTGTCCCGCCGAGATGGTCGTGCTCTCGCTGAGCACGGTGTCAAAGCCCTGTGGCAGCGAGTGGACAAATTTGTCGAGGCCGCAGGCCTTGCAGACCGTTTCGAGCTGCTCGTCCGTGATACCCTCCATGTTATAGACCAGGTTCTCGCGGATCGTGCCCTCAAAGAGCCACGTGTCCTGCAGGACCATACCAAAGAGCTCGTGCACATCCTCGCGGCGCAGGTCGGTCGTCGCCACGCCGTCGATCGTAATGCGGCCGCTGTTGACCTCGAAAAATCGCATCAGGAGGTTCACCATCGTGGTCTTGCCCGCGCCGGTGGGGCCGACGATGGCGACCTTCTGGCCCGGATGGACCTCAGCGGAGAAATCCTTGATGATGATCTTGTCGGGCGAATCAGGGTAGCTGAAGCGCACGTGGTCGAACGTCACCGCGCCGCGCACGGCGTCGAGCTTCTCGGTCTTGTCGCTCTCGTCGCCGAGCTCTTCACTTTCGAGGAAGTCGAAAATGCGGTGCGCGGAGGCGGAGGCCGTCTGCAAATTCGTCATGCCCTGTGCGATCTGCGTCAGAGGCGTGGTGAAGAGGCGCACATACAGGATGAACGAGACGATGACGCCGAATTCGATCGTGCCATTGATGGCCAGCACCGAGCCGAACACGCACACGGCAACATACGAGAGGTTGCCGATCACGTTCATGAGCGGCTGCATCACACCGGAGAGGAACTGCGAGCGCCAGTTTGCGTCATAGACCGCCGCGTTCAGGCCGTCGAAGTGGTCGAGGACCTTATCGACTGCGCGGCTGATGCGCACGACCTCATGGCCGGAATACATCTCCTCGACATAGCCGTTGAGCTCGCCGAGGCTCTTCTGCCGCGCGGTGAAGTAGCGCTGCGACTTCGACATGATGGCGACGATCAGCACCATGCCAAGGAGCGTGATGCACAGTGCGACGAGCGCCATGCGCCATTCGGTCACGAACATCATAATAAGGCAGCCGACAAACTGTGTCGCGGCGCTGATGATGGTCGGCAGGCTGTTGGTAAGTCCCTGCTGGAGCGTTGACACATCGTTTGTGATGCGGCTCAAAATGTCGCCCTGCGAGGTGGTGTTGAAATACTTCTGCGGCACGCGGTTGATCTTTTCCGAGAGCTCGCCTCTCATGCGGTAGGACATTTTCAGCGTCACGACCGCCATGATATAGTGTTGGATGAAGCCAAACAGCGCGCTCAGGCAGTAAATAATGGCAAGGAACACGCCGATCTTCGCAATGGCGGCGAGGTCAATGCCGGTGAAGAGGCCGTCGGACATGATGGTCGCCATTTTGCCGATCTTGTTGGGGCCGATGATCGTCATCAAGGCGCTCAGCGCCGCCAGCACGAGCGCAAGAGCGATGACGCCAAGGCTCGATTTCATATAGACACCCGTGCGCTTGAGCGCGCCGACGGGATTGCTGTTTTTCTTTTTCATCTTCTCTCGCCTCCTTTACGCGAGCTCCGCGGCGCTGAGCTGGGAGGTCGCGATCTCGCGGTAAACGTCACAGTTTTTCATCAGCTCTTCATGCGTGCCGATGCCCACGGCCTCGCCGCGGTCGAGCACGATGATCTTGTCTGCGTGGCGGATGGTGCTGATGCGCTGCGCGACGATGATCTTCGTCGTGTCGTGCAGCTGCTTGGATAGCCCCTCGCGCAGCTTCGCATCCGTGCGGTAGTCCAGAGCGGAGAACGAATCGTCGAAGACGAGGATCTCCGGTTTTCTCGCCAGCGCGCGGGCGATGGAAAGGCGCTGCTTCTGGCCGCCGGACATGTTGCGGCCCATCTGCGCCACATGGTGCTGCGTGCCGTCGGGGAGCTTGTCGACAAACTCCTTCGCCTGCGAAAGCTCGACGGCCTGCGCAAGGCCCTCATCGTCCGCCGGCGCTTCGCTCTCGCCAAAGTAGACATTGTCGCGGATGCTGCCGGCGAAGAGCACCGCCTTCTGCGTCACGTAGCCGAGCTTGTTGTAGAGTGTGTCGAACGTGTAGTCCCTGACGTTCACGCCGTCGACAAGCACCTCGCCCTCCGTCGCATCGTAAAAGCGCGGGATCAGGCTCACAAGTGTCGTCTTGCCGCTGCCCGTCGCGCCGATGACGGCAAGCGTCTCGCCCCTGTTCACACGGAAGCTGATGTTCGAAAGCTCATCCTCCGAAGTGTGCGGATAGCGGAACGAAACGTTTTTGAACTCCACTGTGCCGTGCTCTTTGCATTCGCTCACACTGCCCTCGCGGATATTCGCCTTGCGCTCGAGCACCTCGCTGATACGCTCGGCCGAGACCTGCGCCTGCGGCAGCAGCATGAAGATCATCACGAGCATCATAAAAGACATCACCACGTAGGTTGCATACGTGCTGAACACCAGCACGTCGCTGAACATCGTGAGGCGCGCTGCGGAATCGGTCAGCGCGATGTTGTTGACGAGCGCCGCACCCAGCCAGTAGATCGTGAGCGCCAGGCCGTTCATACCGAGCGTCATCGTCGGCTGGACGAGGGCGAAGAGCTTCTGGTTCTTTACCTGCACATTCATCATGTCAAGGCTCGGCTTATTGAACTTGTCGTTCTGGTACTGCTCGGCGTTGAACGCGTGCACCACGTTGATGCCCGTCAGGTTTTCGCGCGCCACACGGTTGATCTGGTCGGTCAGCTTCTGCACGATGCGGAAACGCGGGATGCAGATGCTCATCACCGTTATCACCGTCACGCAGATGACCACGACGAATGCCGCTGTCACGGCGGAGAGCTCCCAGCTCTTGCCGAGAATTTTGATGATGGCCCACACGGCCATGATCGGCGATTTGATCATCATCTGCAGGCCCATCGCCACGATCATCTGAATTTGCGTGATGTCGTTCGTCGTTCTCGTGATGAGGCTGGCGACGGAAAAGTCCTGCATCTCCTCGCTGCCGATGTCCATCACGTGGCGGAAGAGCTTTTCGCGCACCGTGAAGCTGAAGCCCGACGCCGCCTTGGCCGCGAGATACCCGCAGCCCACGGCCAGCACGGCGCTTGCGAGCGTGCAGCCAAGCATTTTCACGCCGACGGACAGGATATCCGCCGTCGCCCCCGACGTTTTGATGAGCGTCGTCAGATCGGTCATGTAATCCGGCAGCCGCAGGTCAAAGTAGACCTGCACCGCCACAAGCACGGTGCACAGCAGCACCATGAGCACCTCTTTACGGCGCATGTTTTTGAGTAATTTCAGCATTGTTGTTCTCCTGATTTCTTCTTTGGGCCCTCAGCGCTTTTCCTTGCAGATGCCGTTCAGATTGCCATCCATTCTTTCAAGGCAGCAGCGCATCGTCGCCAGATCCTCCTCCGGGATGCCCTCGAGCAGACGTCTTCCGAACTGCCACTGCACCTGCCGTCCGCGCTCAATGAGCGCTTGCGCCTGTTCGGTGCAGATAAGCCGCGTCTGCCGCCGGTCGCCCGGCATCTCCTGCCGCTCAAGAAGGCCGTCATTCACCAGTCTTTCCACGTGCACGGAGACGATACCCGGTTTGTGCCCGCGCATGCGGCAGATGTCCTTCGCCGTGTTGTGCTCGGGATTGTTGGCGAAAAAGAGCAGAATGTCCAGCGCCAGCGGCGGCAGGCCGGTCTCCTTGCACAGTGGAGTTAACATAATGTGATATGCCTGTGTCATCTTGTTGGCGTGGCTGAAGATCGTTCTTCCCGGTACGGGTCCTTTCGGTATCATGTCGGCTCCTTTCCGTTACCCTCGGACGGCGACGCGATCATTCATCGTCATCGAATGATAATCTTCTAATTTTAGAACGTCATCATTATAGTTGTTTCCTTTGCAAAGTCAATAAACAAATTGTGAACGTTCCGAAAAGAGCGCGAAAAAGCGCCGCCTTTGGCCGACTCCGCATAAGAAAACATGCGCCGTAAAAGGCAAATTTTGCACGGACTCCTTCGTTGCGCCGTCTTGCCATGCGTCAGCATGCCCGCACCGTCGCGCCTCAGCTCCGCACAAAATTTGCTCTTTTTCGGTGCAAAGCAGTTTTGCCAATGAATTTTTGAGATGAAATCAGCTGAAAAAATCTCCCCATACTGGCGTATGGGGAGATTTTTTCGGTTGTATTTCAGCCAAAAAGGCGCAGGCAAAACCGCATGTTTTCTTATGCGGAGTCGGCCTTCGCGCAGCGCTTTTTTCGTATTCTGTTACAGAGACAGCTGGATAAGGCCGAGGATGAGCATATGTACCGGATAAAACGCGTAGCAGGCATACTGAAACACCTTGCTGTGGTGTCCCTGCCGCCCGCGGTAGAGCCAGATGGGCACGAGCGAGAGCAGTGCAAGCCCCTGCTCGCAGACCTCAAACTCCAGTCCGAAAAGCTCGATCGGGAAAATCTGTCCTCCGATGAGCGACACATTGATCCAATAGAGCGCCGCGATCTGCCCGAGCAGCTTCCACCACTCTCTGCCGCGGAGGAAATAGAACACAAACACCGTCAAAACGCCCATGCCGTAATAATCTACCATGCCGAGCGTGCCGAGCGCAAAGCCCAGCACCGTGACCGCAACGCAAGTCAGAAGATAGAGCCATGTCTTCCCCTTTTCCCGCACGGCCTCCATCGCCCGAATGCCGAGAAGGCCGATGAGCAGCGTCCAGATGACATTCTGGTGCACAGGGTAGAACCACGTGCCGCCGTACATCAGGTCAAAGGGAATTTCCGACAGCAACGCAAAAATCAGCATCCGCTGCGCGTATTTTTTGAAACTGTGCGTGTGGAAGTAGCCCTCCACCGCCATGAAGGCAAAAATGGGGAACGCGAGACGTCCCACGCAGGTCATCCACTCCTGCGAAAGAAAAAGCGTCGCCCACAGGTGGTCGAGCAGCATGAAGGCCATCGCTAAAATGTGCAGCGCCGCGGCGCTGAGGTCAAACTGTTTTTTCATTGATCTCTCCTGTTGATTTCTCTCTTTTCCCCTCTGTTGCGCAAAGTTATTTTATTTTATCAGATCTCGCGTCAAAAGTCACGCTTAATTTTTGCGTTTCTTTCTCTGCAAAAAATACCGGCGGGCAAAATGCCCGCCGGTACGTTTCAGTTTTACCCCAGAATAGCCTTCAGGTCCTCCTCTGGCGTCGTAATGGGCGCGATGCCAAAGTTCTTGACAAGGTAGTCGAGCACGTTCGGCGAGAGGAACGCCGGCAGCGTCGGACCGAGGCGGATGTCCTTGATGCCGAGATACAGCAGCGTCAGCAGGATGCACACCGCCTTCTGCTCGTACCACGAGAGCACCATCGAAAGCGGCAGCTCGTTCACACCGCAGCCAAAGGCGTCGGCGAGCGCCAGCGCGATCTGGATGGCGCTGTAAGCGTCGTTGCACTGGCCGATGTCCAGGATGCGCGGCAGCCCCGCCACCGTGCCAAGATCTAAGTCATTGAAGCGGAACTTGCCGCAGGCCAGCGTCAGCACCATGGTGTCGGGCGGCGTCTGCTTAACGAATTCCGTGTAGTAGTTCCTGCCGGGGCGCGCGCCGTCGCAGCCGCCGACTAAGAAAAAGTGACGGATCCGGCCGGAGTTGACGGCCTCGACCACCTTGTCGGCCACACCCAGCACCGCGCCGCGGGCAAAGCCCGTCGTGACCGTGCTGCCGCCGTTGATGCCGGTGAACGCCTTATCCTCGGCATAGCCGCCCAGTTCCAGCGCCTTTTCGATGACCGGCGTGAAGTCCTTGTCCGCGCCGATATGCTTGAGTTCCGGATACGAGACCGCCGCCGTAGTGAACACGCGGTCGGCATAGCTCGCTTTTGGCGGCATCAGGCAATTCGTGGTGAATAGTACGGGCGCAGGGATGTCGGCAAATTCCTTTTGCTGGTTCTGCCACGCCGTGCCGAAATTGCCCTTGAGATGGGCATACTTTTTAAGGCCCGGGTAGCCGTGCGCGGGCAGCATCTCGCTGTGCGTATAGATGTTGATGCCCTTGCCCTCCGTCTGCTCGAGCAGGCGCTTCAAGTCGTGCAGGTCGTGGCCGGAAACCACGATGAACGGTCCCTTTTCCACCGTCAGCGGCACGGTGGTCGGCTCTGGCGTGCCGTAGGTCTCCGTGTTGGCCTTGTCGAGCAGCGCCATGCAGCGGTAGTTTTTCTCGCCGACCTCCAGCACAAGGGGGAGCAGGTCATCCATGCCCCAGTCCTCGCCGATGGCAAACAATGCCTTGGCAAAAAAGCGGTTGACCTCGCCGTCCGTATAGCCCAGCACCATCGCGTGGTAGGCGTACGCCGCCATGCCGCGGATACCGAACAGGATAAGCGACTTGAGACTGCGGATGTCCTCGTCCGCCGTCCAGAGCCGCGAGACATCGTAGTCATTGTTGTGCCCGCAGGGCGACATGCAGGACGCACAGTCCGGCACAAGACGGCTCTTCTCCGCCTTCACGCGTGCAGTCACATCGCGGATGGCCGCCGCGTCAAAGTTCACATTCGTGAGCGTGGTGAAAAGCGCCTCGATGATGAGGCTCCATGTGCCCTCGTTCACGCCGGGGCTGCCGTCCGCAGCGCGGGCAAGGCCGATGAGCGCGCCGGTCAGTTCGTCCTGCAAATTTGCCGTCTCGGCACTCTTTCCGCACACACCCGCGCTGCCGGTGCAGCCCGTGCAGTGCGCCGCCTGCTCGCACTGAAAACAAAACATCTTGTTGTCCACCGAAAAAATCCTCCTCATTCTGTGGTCTTATCGATCATAGGATGACTCAAATCGTATCCAGTATTCTCCCGTCCGTCGAGATCGTCACGACCTGCCAGGGGATGAATTTACCGCTATTTTGCAGCGCGGTCTTTGCCGCGTGCTCGAGCCCGCCGCAGCACGGGACCTCCATGCGCACGACCGTCACGCTCTTGATGTCATTTTTTGCGATGATCTCGGTCAGCTTTTCGCTGTAATCCACGCTGTCGAGCTTCGGGCAGCCGACGAGCGTAATGTGGCCCTTGATGAATTTCTCGTGGAAGGCCGCGTAGGCGTACGCCGTGCAGTCCGCCGCGATGAGCAGCTTTGCGCCGGAGAAATACGGCGCGTTCACGGGCACGAGCTTGATCTGCACCGGCCACTGGGAGAGCTGGCTCTCCTGCGCAGCAGGAGCCGCCGTTTCAGATGCCGCCTTGTGCGCAAAGGTCTTGAGCTGCATGCCGACGCAGCTGTGGTGCAGTGTCATCCCCTCCTTCTGCATTCTCTTCTGCTTGTTTTCAAGCACCGCCTGCTCGTCGTAGGCCGCGGCCTCGCGCTCGACAAAGGAAATCGCGCCGGTCGGGCAGGTCGGCAGACAGTCGCCCAGGCCGTCGCAGTAGTCGTCGCGCATCAGCTGCGCCTTGCCGTTTACCATGGCGATAGCGCCCTCGTGGCACGCCGCGGCGCAGGCGCCGCAGCCGTTGCATTTATTTTGATCGATCTCAATGATTCTCCGTTTCATTGCAATACCTCCTTGCGTTTTCAAGCGTATTATAGTAGAATGCGGCCAGCAAGTCGGTTGAATTTTCAACGAAAGGCGATTTTTCATGAAAGAATTTTTTCCCATTCTCGCCGCCTCGCCGCTCTTTTCCGGCGTCACGGAGGACGAACTTGACGCGATGCTCACCTGCCTTGCGGCGAAGACCGAGCAATTTCCCAAGGACGTCTTTCTCCTTCATCCCGGTGACACGGTCGAGGAGATCGGCATGGTGCTCTCCGGCTGCGCGCTCATCGTGCAGGAGGATATCTGGGGCAACCGCAACATTCTCTCCCGCACCGCACCGGGGCAGACCTACGCCGCGGCCTTCGCCTGTGCGCCGAGCAGTGTCTCCAACGTGAGCGTCGTGACCGAAACGCCGACGGCGGTGCTGTTTTTGAACGTCAAGCGCCTTTTGACGGTCTGTCCCTCCGCCTGCGCGCACCACAGCCGCATCATCCGAAACCTTCTGAGTGACCTTGCGGGAAAAAACCTGCTGCTCAATGAAAAGCTCACGCACATCGCCCAGCGCACGACGCGCGCCAAGCTCATGTCCTATCTCTCCGCCGAGGCGCAGCGGCGCGGCGCGGTCGAGTTTGACATCCCGTTCTCCCGCCAGCAGCTCGCGGACTTTCTCGCCGTTGAGCGCAGCGGATTGTCGCTCGAGCTCGGCAAGATGAAAAAGGAAGGCCTGCTGGACTATCATAAAGAGCACTTTGTGCTGAACATCTGAATGAACACAAGAAAGGAGGAAACGCCGCGTTTCCTCCTTTTTCTCTTTAATTGTCCGCCGTTACGATCTGCGAGAGGTCGGCGGCATACCCCGCCGTGTTTTCGACGTTTACCCCGTTGCCACGGAACACACAGTTATTGAAATCCAGCGTCTCCGTGCCCGGCATTGCGGCGATGCGCACGGCGGTGCCGTTGTCTTCGTACACGCTGTCGCCATAGTAGCTGCCCGAGCACGTCGCGCCGCCGCGGTTGTCGAGCCACAGCCCCACGCCGTTGCCGCGGAACGTGCAGCCCGTGGCGTTGACCCAGCTGCCGAGGCCGCCGTAAGCGCCGATCTCCCAGTTTTCAAACGTGCAGCAGTGCAGGAACGCTCCCTCGGTTGTTCCCAAGCCGTTAGGAAAGCCTGCGTGTGCCATCACAGCACCATCATTCCACCAAGCGGCAAGCTGCTTTGCATCCGCAACCTCGGCTTGACGGATGGTTAAGTTTTCATATTGGATTTTGGTCATTTCTTTTCTCCCATGAACAGCAAGTGATTGGTCATACCAAGCAGTTCCGGCTTTTCGCAGATGTAGAAGTGATAGCGAAGATACTGCGTATAGTCCTCGTCGCTCATTTCGTTGATCCTTGCCGCCAAAAGCTCGCTTGCTCCGTCGGATGTAACCTCGTGTAAGATATTTATACCGCCATCTGCAAGAAGTTTTCTCGCAGCACCAACCGTATGGAACACAAACGGAAAGTCGTTGAGCTTGAATGTTTCCTTATCGTAATCACCGTTGCTGAAATAATTCACATCGTATCCGAACTCGGTAAGGAAAACAAAATCGTTGGAAATAAAAGCGAAGAAGATCTTGCCGCCGTCCTTGCAGACACGCTTTGCTTCGCTGATACATTTCTGTTTGTCCGCATCATTTTTCAAATGATAAAGCGGGCCGAACAGAAGGACAATATCAAACGACTTATCTGCATATCGAGAGAGGTCAAGGGCATTGCCTTGAACAAGATCGATTTTATCTTCGGGTGTCAGTTTCTTTTTGAATGCGGCAATATTGGCATCGGCAAGTTCAAGAGCCGAGACTTCATAACCCTTACGAGCAAAGTAGAGGCTGTATTCACCTGCACCTGCGCCAATGTCGAGTATCTTGTCGCCATCTTTCAAAATACACCACTATTGACTCTTCTGTTTTGTGGGTTTTCCACATAATCGCAAATAACCGTACTCAGCGGTAACCAGGGTTCATTATGGCGTGATTCGCTGTTTCATAAGGGTTTTACTACGAAAATGTCAACTATTTCACCGTTTCACTATCCCTGCCATACAGAGCGCAAAAATAGAGTATTTCGCCCCAAAAACAAACAACGGCACTCAGCCGAAGCTGAATGCCGTATGTTCGTTTGTTTCCCAATCCTGTTCGACAGATGCCGTAAAATAGCATTTTTTTAGAATTACTGTCTTACGAGCACACAGCCGAAGGCAGGTGCTTTTTGCTATTCTCTTCCGCCCGGCGTTTTCTTCGCGCGCTCCAGTGCGCGCCGCAGCGGCGGGAAGAGCACGAAGACGAGGACCGTATTTGACACACAGTGGATGACGTCATACGGGATGCCCGAGACCCACCACGAAAACGCCATCTGCCATCCGCCGATAAAAAAATACGAAATGGCGCACAGCGCGCCGAAGCACAGCCCGTGCAGCCCCGCGATGGCCGCCCAGAATGCGCGGCTCTCGCTTCTGCGAAACGGCAGCGCAGCGAGCACGACGATCGGCCAGACGTAAAGATACATCAGGTTCCAAAGCCCCGCGCCGTAGAGCGCGATCTCGAGCAGGGCAAAGCCGAACGCCGGATAGAGCGCCTTCGCCCCGTACACCGCCGTGGCCAAAAGCAGCAGCAGCGTGACGGGATGCACGTTCGGGATAAGGCGCAGGCACTCCTTGCCCGCGACCATCAGCGCGCAGAAAAGCGACAGCTCCGCGATCTCGCGTATGCTGAGTCTTGCGGACTTACCAGCCGACATTCAGCACAAAGTCGTACACATCGCCGTCCGCGACGGGCTGGCTGTCCACGCCGAGCTCGGCAAACGTGCCGTTCACGCTGTAGCCCCACCACTGCTGTTCGCTCTCGTCGGCGGTCTCGCCGTCCACAGTCAGCACATAGAGGCCGTACTCGCTCTCTGTGCCCTCGATGAGGTCTTCCTGCTCGAGCGCGCCGCGCAGGTACTCTTCGTCGGTGTGGATGGTGAAGGTCGTGTCATCGCCGTTCAGGTGGTCGACGTTGATGGTGATCTCCTTACCGCCCTGCTGCGTCTCCGGCTTGTTTGTCTGCCAAATGACGAGCGCGGCAGCCGCCAGCACAAGCACGATGATGAGGGCGATGACGCCTTTGTTGTTTTTCTTCTGCATTTTGCTTTCTCCTTCTCTTGCTGAAAAATGCCGCCTTTGAGCGGCAAAGCGAAGCATTCGATGCCTTTGAACGTTGCGTCGTATTTTACCGCCAAAGCGGCAAAATGTAAAGCCCCAGCCGTCGCGCCGATCCTCCGCCTTTTTTCTGCGCAAAAGGCTTTGCGCATCGCCGCGCGATGCGGTATAATAAATTTTGCGTTCCGCCCGCTTTCGGGCGGACATTGCTGATTCACTTGACCGCGCCGCTTCGGCGCCCGATATACGAAAGGAACATTTTATGGATCTCATTCAGGCCCTTGCTGCCGAGCTCGGCAAAGACCCCCGGCACGTTGAAAACGTCGTGCATCTGCTCGACGAGGGCAACACCATCCCCTTTATCGCCCGCTACCGCAAGGAGCTCCACGGTGCAATGGACGATACCTCTCTGCGCACGCTCGAAGAGCGGCTCCAATACCTCCGCGGTCTTGAAGAGCGCCGCGAAGCGGTGAAAAAGTCCATCGACGAGCAGGGCAAGCTTACAGACGAGCTCGCCGCCGCCATCGACAATGCCAAAACGCTTGCCGAGGTCGAAGACCTCTACCGCCCCTACAAGCAAAAGCGCCGCACCCGCGCCACGATGGCGAAGGAAAAGGGCCTTGAACCACTCGCCGCGCTGCTCTTCGCGCAGGAGCGAGACTGCCCGCGGCCCGAGGAGGCCGCGCGCGACTTTGTCGACCCCGAAAAGGGCGTCGAGACGGTCGAGGACGCCCTGCAGGGCGCGAGCGACATCATCGCTGAGCAGATCTCTGACGACGCCGCCATCCGCAAGAGCCTTCGCGCGCTCATTTCCCGTCAGGGCCAGCTTGTGAGCAGGGCCGCGACCGAGGACGACAGCGTCTATCGCCTATACTACGATTTTACGCAGTCCGTCGCCCGCTTGCAGGGGCATCAGGTGCTCGCCATCAATCGCGGTGAAAAAGAAGGCATTTTGAAGGTCTCCATCACGCTCGACCGCGAGCAGGCGCTCCCGCTGCTGCGCCGCGCGGTCGTGAAGCCCGGCTCCGCCGCGATGGAATTCGTCAAGTCCGCCGCCGAGGACGCTTACGACCGTCTCATCTTCCCCTCGCTCGAGCGCGAGGTGCGAAATCAGCTCACTGAGCAGGCAGACGAGGGTGCCATCGGCCAGTTTGCGCTCAACTTAAAGCCGCTTTTGATGCAGCCGCCGGTCAAGGGCAAGGTCACGATGGGCCTTGATCCCGGTTACCGCATGGGCTGCAAGGTCGCCGTCGTGGACGGCACAGGTAAGGTGCTCGATACCGCCGTGGTCTACCCGACCTACGGCGAGCGGCAGAAAAATGAAGCCATCGCCGCGCTGGCAACGCTCATCAAAAAGCACGGTGTTGAGCACATCGCCATCGGCAACGGCACGGCCAGCCGCGAGACTGAACAGATGGCCGTCGAGCTCATCCGTCAGGTGAACGAGGGCAGTGCGCACGTGAGCTACATGATCGTCTCTGAGGCGGGCGCGTCCGTGTACTCGGCGAGCAAGCTCGCCGCCGAGGAATTCCCGCAGTACGACGTGAACCTCCGCTCCGCCGTGTCCATCGCGCGGAGATTACAGGACCCGCTTGCCGAGCTCGTGAAGATCGACCCCAAGGCCATCGGCGTGGGGCAGTATCAGCACGACATGCCGCAAAAGCAGCTCGACGAGGCGCTGAACGGCGTGGTCGAGGACTGCGTCAACGCCGTCGGCGTGGATATCAACACGGCGTCGCCGTCACTTTTGCAGCGCGTCGCGGGCCTGAACGGCACAACGGCGAAAAATGTCGTCTCGTACCGCGAGGAGAACGGCGCGTTCACCTCACGCGCGCAGATCAAGAAAGTGCCAAAGCTCGGCCCCAAGGCCTTCCAGCAGTGCGCAGGCTTCCTGCGCGTGCCGGAGAGCAGGAGCGTTCTCGACAACACCGCCGTCCACCCCGAGAGCTATGACGCCGCGAAAGCGCTGCTCGACCTGACCGGCCACACGCTCGCCGACGTGAAGGGCGGCAGGCTCGCCGATCTGCCCGATCGCGTCAAGGCCTACGGCGAGGACAAGGCCGCGGGTGAGATCGGCGTCGGCGTTCCCACGCTGCGCGATATCGTCTCGGAGCTCTTAAAGCCCGGCCGCGACGTGCGCGACGAGCTGCCAAAGCCCATCCTGCGCACCGACGTTCTTGAAATGAAAGACCTAAAGCCCGGCATGGTGTTGACCGGCACGGTGCGCAACGTCATCGACTTCGGCGTGTTCGTGGACATCGGCGTGCATCAGGATGGACTTGTCCACATCTCGCAGGTGTCGAACAAGTTCATCAAGCACCCGTCCGAGGTCGTGTCCGTCGGCGACGTTGTCAAGGTCGTCGTGCTGGAAGTCGACGAGAAGAAAAAGCGCATCAGCCTCTCCATGAAGCAGGCGAAATAAGTTCCGTCCTGCAGTTGACATAAAAACTCCCACGGTTCCGGAACCGTGGGAGTTTTTCATTTTATCGTATACTGATTTACAGCAAATCAGCCAGCTCCAGCACGAGCTTTTCGCTCTTTTCCCAGCCGAGGCAGGCGTCGGTGATGCTCTTGCCGTAGGTGCCCTCGCTGATCTTCTGGTTGCCGTCCTCGATGTAGCTCTCGATCATCATGCCCTTGACGAGCGCGTTGATGTCATTCGAGTGGCGCTTGGAGTGCAGGACCTCCTTCGCGATGCGGATCTGCTCCAAATACTGCTTGCCGGAGTTGGCGTGGTTGCAGTCGACGATGCAGGCGGGGTTCTTGATGCCCTTTTCCGCGTACAGCTCGTGCAGCTGCACCAGGTCTTCATAGTGGTAGTTGGGGCGGCTGTCGCCCTTTTCGTTCACATAGCCGCGCATGATGGCGTGGGCATAGGGGTTGCCCGCGGTCTCGACCTCCCAGCCGCGGTAGAGGAACGTGTGGTCGCCCATCGCCGCATAGATGGAGTTCATCATCACGCTCAAGTCGCCGCCCGTGGGGTTCTTCATGCCGACGGGCACATCAATACCGCTCGCGACGAGGCGGTGCTGCTGATTCTCGACCGAGCGCGCGCCGACAGCGACATAGCCCAGAATGTCGGAGAGATAGCGGTAGTTTTCGGGATAGAGCATCTCGTCGGCGCAGGCAAAGCCGGTCTCCTGCACCGCGCGGGTGTGGAGGCGGCGGATGGCGATGATGCCCTCGAGCATGTCGGGCTTTTTGCTCGGGTCGGGCTGGTGGAGCATGCCCTTGTAGCCCGAGCCGTTGGTGCGCGGCTTGTTCGTGTAGATGCGCGGGACGATCAGGATCTTATCCTTGACCTTTTCCTGCAGGGGGACGAGGCGGCAGACATAGTCCATCACGCTGTCCTCGCGGTCGGCAGAGCAGGGGCCGATGATGAGCATCAGGCGGCTGTCACGCCCGTCGAGGATCGCGCGCATCTCTTCCACGCGCGCCTCACGCACCTTGGCGACCTCTTCCGTGACGGGGAACTCTTTTTTAATGTCCATCGGGATGGGGAGTTTACGGATGAATTTTGCATTTTGCTGCATAATGAATACTCCTTGTCGATAATTGACCGATATTGTCTATTATTCTACAGCGTTCCCCGCGGTTCTGCAAGCGCGATTTCATGGCGGACTGTATAAAGATTCGAAAACGGCACGTGCAAATTCTATCGAATCTCGAAAACGGCGGTCAATTCCGCCCGAGCCGATTCCAACGGCTGTGCAGCCGTGCTCCTTATTTCCTTTTTTGTTGCCGTGAACCTCATTCGTATAAACGCAGATGCGTTTCATGCCGGTACAGTGCATCAATTTCCCGTTTGGTTTTATTTTCCTCTTTCACACATTTGGAGCATTTTCTAAACTTTTTATTGATATTTATGTATTTTAAACAGTCAAATCATCCATTTTCATAACATTTTTATCGGTTGAAATGTGGAAATTATCTCATTTGACTGAATTTAACAACTCCTTTTCGCGATTCCGGATCAGACTGCTGATTGAAAGGGTACTCGGCAGAGTGGTATGTGGCTGCCGCGCGCCGAACCGGACACATAAAAGGAGGAATCATTATGCTGACGATCGAACTCAACATGTACCATGCTGTTGCCTTAGGTGCCTTTCTGTTCTGGCTGGGCGGCGTCATCACCGACAAGGTCTCGCTGCTGAGCCGCTACTGCATCCCCGCTCCGCTGGTCGGCGGACTGTGCTTTTCCATCCTCAACTGCATTCTCTATTCCATGGGCATCGCGTCCATCAACTTCGACGCGACGCTGCAAACCGTTTTTATGATCATGTTCTTCACCACCGTCGGCTTCACGGTCAGTATCCCCGCGCTGCTCAAGGGCGGCAAAGCTGTCATCCTGTGCCTTGCCATCTCCATTGTGATGATCCCGCTGCAAAACTTCCTTGGCGGCGGCGTGATGGCGCTCTTCGGGCGCGATCCGCTGCTCGGTATCGGCTGCGGCTCCATCGCTCTGGTCGGCGGCCCTGGCACGGCGGCGGCGTTCGGCCCCGACCTTGAAGCCGCGGGCGCGGTCGGCGGCAGCGTCGTTTCCATCGCGGCGGCAACGTTCGGTCTCGTGGGCGGTTCGCTGATGGGCGGCCCGACGGCCAAGCGTCTCATCGAAAAGCACGATCTGCGTCCCGCTCCGGTGACCGCCGGCGGCACCACCCCGTCTGCCGCCCTTGCGACCGACGTTGCCAGCGAGGACGAGCGCTTCATCTCCGACAGCCCGCGCTTTGTCAAAGGCTTCATGCTGCTGCTTCTCGCCGTCGGCATCGGCAATCAGGTCAGCGTATGGCTCACGTCGCTCACCGGCCTCACCTTCCCCGCTTACATCGGCGCGATGCTCGTCGCCGTGGCCGTCCGCAACGTGATGGACGGCGTACATGTCTCCTACCCTGCCGAAGAGATCGACACCATGGGCAATATGTTCCTCTCGATCTTCCTCGCTATGGCGCTCGCGGGCCTCAAGCTCTGGGAGCTCATCGACCTTGCAATGCCGATGGTCATCTGCCTTGTGCTCCAGTGTGTTGTGATGTTCCTCTTCTCCTACTTCGTGGTCTTCAACGTCATGGGCCGCAATTACGACGCGGCGGTCATGGCCGCGGGCTTCATCGGCTTCGCCATGGGCGCAACCTCGAACGCCATGGCCAACATGCAGGTCGTGACGAAGAAATACGGTCCTTCGCCGATGGCGTACTTTGCCATCCCGATGGTCGGCGGCATGTTCATTGACTTCTTCAATGCCGTTCTAATTGCCGCCAACATCGGCTGGTGGACGTAAGCGAGGTGAGACCATGTACGTCCACTTCCCGAGCGATGTCCTCGCCGCGGCGGTGCTCGGCGTCGTCATCGGCGAGCTGGTCTTCCGCTATGGGAACCGCCTGCTGGACCGGCACAAATTGCTGACGGTCAACTGAATCCCTCCCACTGTAAGTCCATCCCCCCCCCCGCATCAAAAAAGCAGCGCCTTTCGGCGCTGCTTTTTTGCGCTTGCGGTTCAAAATCTCCGTATGGTATAATAAGAAAACAAACTATCGAAAGGCGGGGCACCGATGGATATCGAGCGAACGAAACAATTTTATCGCGAGCTTAAGCAGTCTGACCTGTGCGGCTGCGCCTATTGCCGCAACTATGTAAAAGAGGCCGCGAAGGCCTATCCTGCCGTGACGGCGTATCTCCAAACGCTCGGCGTCGACATCGCGAAGCCGTTTGAAACGATGCCGCTCGAGCTGGACGAAGCCGGCCGGATGCCGTACATCGGGCCGCAGTATCTCGTCTTCGGCGCAGAAGCGGGCTTTGCCGCCGCGACGGTCAAGGATGCCAATGACGTCGAGGTCCGCCTCGCGCAGTCCCACCCGGACGACGATATTCAGGAGCCGCACTTTGTGATTGAGATTGAGCCGATCTTCCTGCCGTGGACGGTGGAGGAAACGGCAGCCAAGCAGTGAAAAGATCGGTCGTTCTGTTTGTGATGGTCTCTTTTTTGCGCCGGCAGGCTGCGGCGCTGTTGAGCGCATCGCGGACGCGGGCGGCGAAAACCAAACGAGAGATAAAATGAGAAAGCGAGGAAACAGCATGAGTTCTGCGATCATCAAAATGAAGCGCGGGTCGGAGACCGACTTGGCGGAGGTATCCAAAAGCATTCTCGATGATTTCAAGGGCGATGTTGCCGAGCTGTCTCTGGAGCAGATGTCGGAGGTGAACGGCGTCAAAGTGCTGCTGCTCATTCTGGAGCGGTACTATATGAGAAACGGCAGCATGGCCGTCAGCACAGTGCAGATCATCGACTCCGGAGAAGTCCAGCAGGCGACGATCATCGGCACTGGAGGCGGCGAGGGCCTTATGAACATCAGTCTGGGCGCCAATCAGGATTTTGCGCGCAGGGTCGCCAAGGTTTTGGCGAAGCTCGGCTTTGAGGAAATCAGATCTCGATTTTGAGGAGGGACAAACGATGTACATTTATGTCATAACGATGATAGCGGCCGCACTTACGATATATTTCAGCCTTGATGAGTATAAAAAGGGCAGCATGAGCACGCACATTTTAAGATCATCTGCGTATGCGAGCGTGTCGTGCTGCTCAGCCAGCTTTATTTTCTTTTGACTTGATGTAATTTTCAAATCAGTGAGGGGCGCAGCCGCGCCCCTTTTCATTTTTTCGTCTTTGTGGTATACTTTGGGCAAAATCAAGGAAAAAGCGAGGAAACGGTCATGGAAACCATTGCAGCCATCGCCACGGCGCAAAGCCCGTCGGCCATCGGCATCGTGCGCCTGAGCGGAGAGGAGACGCGGCGCGTGCTCGCCGCGCTGTTCACGCCCGCAAGCGGCATGGCGGTCGAAGCGCTTCCGTACCGCCGCATGACCTATGGCGACATCCGCTCGGCGGACGGCACGCTGCTCGACCGCGGCATGGCGGTCTGTTTTTCCGCCGCCCACAGCTACACGGGCGAGGAGAGCGCCGAGCTCCACTGCCATGGCTCGCCGGTCGTACTGAGCGAGGTGCTGCAAGCGGCATTTGCCGCGGGCGCACGGCAGGCGCGGCCCGGTGAATTCACGCAGCGGGCGTTCCTGAACGGAAAGCTCGACCTCACCGAGGCTGAGGCAGTCATCGACCTCATCGACGCCGAGACGGCGGAGAGCGCGCGCAATGCCGCGGCCCAGCTCTCCGGCGCGCTGCGCCGCCCGATCGAAAGTGTTTATGACAAGCTGCTCGACGTTTCAAGCCGTTTCTATGCCGTCGTCGACTACCCCGACGAGGACATTGAAGACCTCTCGCGCGAGGAGACCGAGCGCACGCTTTTATGCTGTGAAGAGACGCTTTCTGATCTTCTCGGCACGTTCGCACGCGGGAAAGTGCTCAAAAACGGCGTCGCGACCGCCATCATCGGCGCGCCGAACGCAGGCAAGAGCTCACTTTTGAACGCGCTCGTCGGCTTTGACCGTGCCATCGTCACAGACATCGCGGGCACGACGCGCGACACGGTGGAGGAAAAGGCGACGGTCGGCGGCGTGCTGCTGCGCCTCATCGACACGGCGGGCCTACACGAGACAGACGATCTCGTCGAACAGCTCGGCGTCGAGCGATCGAAAAAAGCGGTCGAGGACGCTGATCTGATCCTCGCGCTGTTGGACGGCAGCACGGGACTGCCGGCATCCGAGGCGCGGGCAGCAGAAATGCTTGCTCCACTGGAACTTGCCGCGAAAAGCGGCAAGCCGTGGCTGCTGCTGCTGACAAAATCCGACCTCGGCGGCGGGGCAGGCATTGTCCCCGATGAGGACTGGCGCGCGCCGGAGGCGATTATTTCGCTCTCAAGCGTGACGCGCGAGGGCTTCGACGCGCTGGAAGCGGCGATCCGCACGCTTTACCCCGCGCCGAAAGGCGATACGTCCCTCGTGACAAACGCCCGTCAGGCCGACGCCATCCGCCGCGCGCTTGATAGCGTCCGTGCGGCAAAGGACGCGCTCCAAAGCGGCATGACGCCCGACGTTGTACTCACGGAAGTAGAGCAGGCGGAAAACGCCCTCGGCGAGCTCACGGGCCACACCGCGCGCGAGGACATGGTCGCGCGCATCTTCGAGCGCTTCTGCGTCGGAAAATAAGAGCTTATTTCAATAAAAGTGCCCTGAACGAACCGTTCAGGGCACTTTTTTATCAGATGCCGCATTCATTCAGCCGCTTTTTTCTCATAGTTGCCAAAAAACGCGGCGTATGATATCTTGAAAGAAAAGCCCCCGGTCAAAACTGTCTTGGAGGTACGCCATGCCGAAGCGAAGCTGGAATTTGAACACCGTCTACATATCCGAGCGCCTGCAGGAGTGCCTGCGCCCGATCTCGCGCTGCGCGCTCACCACCGTGGTCGCGCCGATGGGCTACGGCAAGACGACGGCGGTGAACTGGTATCTTTTAGAGCGCGCCAAGCTCGACGAAGCCGCCGTTGTGCGTATCAGCGTGTATTCGGACAATCTGGCCATCTTCTGGAAGAGCGTGCAGGAGGCCTTTTCCCACGCGGGGCTCGACTTTCTGCGCGCCTACCCCTGCCCAGACGACGCCGCGGGCGGAAGCCTCCTGACGGACGATCTCTGCCACGCGCTCGCGGGCAAGCGGCCCTGCTATATTTTCATCGACGACTTTCACCTCTTGACCGACAACCGCGTGCCCGCCTTTCTCTGCACGCTGACGAACCGCCTGCCCGAAAACGTCCACCTGATCGTCGCAAGCCGCGACCGCTTCCTGCCCGCGGAGGAGGTCCTGCGCCTTGGCGGCAGGCTCTACACCGTGGGCGCCGAGCAGCTGCGCCTCAACCACACGGAGCTCTCGATCTACGCCCACCGCTGCGGCACAGAGCTCTCGGACGCGCAGATCGAATCGCTGCTCTATTCGAGCGAGGGGTGGTTCTCGGCCATTTACTTAAATCTCCGCACGCTGCACGAGCGCGGCGAGCTGCCGAGCCGCAGCTCGGATATCTACGCGATGTTCTCCGCCGCGATGATCGACCCGCTGCCGTCAAAGCGGCGCGAATTTTTGGCCGTCATGGGTCTTGCGGACGAATTCACCGTCGAGATGGCCGAAACCGTCACCGGCAGCAAAAACACCGCTGCGATCTTACAGACGTTGACCGAGCAGAACGCCTTTGTCAAGCGCCTGCCGGACGGCGTGACGTTCCGCTTCCACCACATGATGAAGGACTGCGCCGAGCGCACGTTCCACACGATGGAGCCGCGACGGCAGGCAGTTTACCATAATAGATATGGTGAGTGGTACAAAACGCATGGGCAATATCTGCATGCGCTCAAATTCTACTGTCTTGCCAAAAACTACGACGCGGCGCTGCGCGTCATCCAGCGCGATGCGGGCATCCTGCTCACGTCGCTTGGCGCGCAGCAGGTGCTCGACTTCATCGCCCACTGCCCGGTCGAAACGCTCAAGGAGCACCCGCTTTCGCTCCTCGTTCTGATGCGCAGCATGTTCACCTGGCGGCAGATCCCAAAGATGCTCGAGCTCAAGGAGCTGCTGCTCGCCGCGATCACCGAACACCCCGACTGGCCAGAGAGTGAGCGCGGCGACCTTCTCGGCGAGTGCGACCTCATCATGAGCTTTTTGATGTACAACGACATCTCCGCGATGAGCCGCCTGCACCGCAGCGCGAGCGCGCAGATGTCGCGCCCCGCCATCAGCATCCAGAAAAGCGGGGGCTGGACGTTCGGCTCGCCGTCGGTGCTGATGATGTTCTACCGTGCGCCTGGCGAGCTGCAAAGCGAACTCCAAGAGATGGACGAGTGCATGCCGCACTACTATAAGATCACAAACGGCCACGGGCAGGGCGCTGAGACCATCATGCGCGCGGAGGCCGACTTTATGCGCGCCTGCTTTGCCGACGCGCAGATCATGCTCGAGCGCGCCTATGCGCAGATTGACGGCAACGGGCAGGAAAACATGGCCTTGTGCTGCGACTTTCTCGCCTGGCGGCTCTCGCTCTGCACTTCTTTCACGCCGCGCGAGTCCTTTGAGCAGCGGCGCGAGGCGCTGCTGGGGCTGCATAACGTCGCATGGCTCAACATTCTGCAAAGCTCCTGCGCCTATTACTATGCGCTGCTGGGACTGCCCGAAAAAATTCCCGCGGTCTTCCGCGAGCATCAACTCGCCTCCATCCACTTCCTCGCGCCCGGAAAGCCGATGATGGAGCTTATCGAAAATCAGGTCTACCTCGCCCAGGGCGAATATGCCAAGGTCATTGGCCACAGCGAAGCGCTGCTCGGTATGTGCGAGGCGATGCACTATGCGCTCGTCGCGCTGCACATCCGCCTTCAGACCGCCGCGGCCTACGAAATGCTCGGCAAGCGCGAGACGGCAGACGAACTTTTGATCTCTGCCCTCGCCGCGGCGGAGCCGGACGCGCTCTATCTGCCGTTTGTCGAAAATTACCGCTATCTCAAGACGGCGCTCACGCGCGGCGCGGGTGCGAAATTTCCCGCGTTTGTCCGGACGGTCACACCGCTTGGCGAGGACTTTGTGCGCCGCTGCGGCGAAAAGCGTGCGGAAGGCTCCCGTCCCGCCGCCCTCGCGGGCCTCACCGAGCGCGAAAGCGCCATCGCCGCGCTCGTCGCCAAGCGCCTGAGCAACCGCGAGATCGCCGAGCAGCTCTTTTTGTCCGAGGGAAGCGTGAAGCAGTACATCAATCAGATCTATTCCAAGCTCCTCATCACGGGCGACGTGCGCACCAAGCGCAAGCGGCTCGCCGAGCTCGCCGCGCCGAAGAGCTAAGGCACAGCAAGGACGCAGCACGCCTATTTTGCATTGATATTCCTAAGAAATTATCTAACCTTTGGTTAATACCAACTTTTTCCGATCCACCGTACAATGGCTGTACGGTGGATCTTTTATTTTCCGGAGGGGAGGAATGCCTTTGTACCGAAAATACATCTCAGCCGTCACACCGCTCCCGGACTACATTCTCCGGGTGGACTTCATCTCCGGCAGCCGCCTGCTGCTCGATATGAAGCCGCATCTCGACAAGCTCCGCTTCCGCCCGCTTGCCGATCCCGCGGTGTGGAACAGCGCCATGACGAACGGCATCTTTGTCCGCTTCGACAACGTGGAGCTGAGCCATGACGAAATTCTGTCCATGGCGGAACGGGCGCACTGAGCGCGCCGATTTTTGAAAATTGAGAGGAGAACAACATGAAAAACGCTTGTAAACACTTCGCCCTTTGCACTCTGACACTGATCCTTTGCCTCGCCCTCGCCGCCTGCGGCAGCGACAACTCCGGCGACTCCGCGGACTACGGCAACGACTCCACTGTGCCGTCGACGATCGACGGCTTTGTCAAGGAAAGCTACGACAGCTATGATTACAGCGCTTTCGAAGGTTACTATCTGCCCGACAGCGGCACGGACTTCGACTATCTCATCATCGACACCAACGGTTCGCGCTGGCGCATCGGCAGCAACGACGACCTCGCCGCCAGCGGCTATTTGCAGTACGACGCGGACTATGACTGCATCTACGCCTACAACGAGCACGACGGCGTCGCCTATCAGTTCTCCGCCGACGGCAGCAGCGTGAACATCTATTCGCTCGGCTCGTTCACCTATGAAATGAGCCTCGACGAGTTCGACGCGCAGGCCGAAGACTACAACAGCAGCGACAGTTCGGTCGATCTCTCTTACCTTGCGGGCATCTGGTATCTGGACGGTGATCTCGACGCCGACAGCTACATCTACATCGACAGCAGCGGCGGTCTCTGGGGTCTCTACGAGCGCGCGCCCGGCGCGGAGACGACCGAGGTCGACGGCGGCTTTATCTCGGCCCCGACCGATGTAGACGACGTGTACTATGCCGTTTCCACGACGTATCAGGACGTCACCTATGAATTCACGCTTTTTGACACCGATTCCATCGTGTGGGGCGGCGAGAACGACTACTACGAGCGTCTTGAGTAAGCCGTTTTGAAACGTGAAGAAGGGAGAAAAGAAGATGAAAACTTCCCATCATTTCCTTGCGGTGCTGCTTGCGGTTCTGCTCTGCCTGAGCCTGACCGCCTGCGGCGACAGCAGCGATGACGTCACGGGCGACGACTGGCGCGCGAGCGGCGTGGTCGCCGCCGAGGGCACCATCACACACGAGGGCGAGGGCAGCGTCAAGGTCCTCGTCACCGTGGGACCTGAGAGCGCAGCCTTCTACCGCGACGAGCCAGAGCAGGAGCTCTTCGACAGCGTGTCCTTCCCCGTGACGGTCGAGGACGCGAACGACGACGGCACGGGCTTTGACATTTCGTTCGACGACATCACCGGCGATGGCGAGAGCGACGTCGTCGTGACGTTCCAGCACGCCGACATGAGCACGACACAGATGGTCTGGTTCTGGGATGCCGACGAGCGCTATGTCTTCGAGCCGGATCACTCCTACTTCCACGAAAACGGCGTGCAGACCGACCTGACCGACACGCCCTATTTCTCTGACAACGGCTTACAGATCAACGCTGCGGTCAACACGGGCACTTATCTTCTGGAAAACGGTGTTGCCTGCTACTCTGGCCTTGGCGACGGCTATGAGAGAAACGACTGCTACTGGGAGGTCATCAAGCACAGCGACCAGTCGCACGACGGCATCCGCGAGATTCAGTTCGACGCCATCTGCTACATTCCCGAGAGCTCCATCCCGTACTTCACCGAGCAGTACATCACCAACACCGACAGCGAGCTCTACGACTACTACACCGGCATGTGGTTCACCGCCGCCACCGCCTACGGCAACAGCCAGCGCGGCGACAACTACTATGTTCATACCGTCAATTATAACGGCAACGAATACCTCATCGAATTCGCCTACTCGACCGACTGGCAGTACAACGTCAGCGATTGGGCAATGGTGCTGACCAAGAGCTACATGGTCTACCTGCCCGACGATTACGACGGGCTGGTCTTCGCCGCCATACCACAGCTCGACAACTATAAGGACTGCGCCAGGCGGATGCAGCTCGATAGCATCGCGCCCGAGGCGAGCATCATGGACATTGACCTTGTCGACCCCTACAACACGCTGTTTTTCAGCATTTGCTACTAAAAAGGCGGTGAACAGCATGACGCACCGAACGTATCTTCTGCCGCTCGTGCTCGCGCTGCTGCTAGAAAAGTCAAGCATTAAATGCACACAATTTTTCACTTCTTGCTTTGTCTAATTTTGACAAGCCAACATGGCCGCCGTCATGTCCCATGGTCGGCAGCCTGCATGTTTTCCTGTTCTGTTCCCCGTGTTCCGCTCCACTCACATCCTCTCCCTTTGATTGTCCTCTGTGCTGATTTCTTCCTGTTACGCGATCAGCCCGATCTCCCGCAGGCACTCCCGGAACATGGCCTCGCTGCTCTTGTACCCGAAGATTTTCCGTGGATAGTTGTTAATCCATTCCTCCGTGGCCGCGATCTCCGCCGCGCTGACCTTAGAGAAATCTGTGCCTTTCGGATGCCGCCGCCTGATCATGCTGTTGGCGTTCTCGTTGCTCCCCCGTTCCCACGAAGAATACGGATGGCAGAAATATACCTTGGTGCGCGGGATGGTCTTGTTGACAGCGCTCCGCTCCAGCTCCTCCGCCGCCGAAAATTCCGAGCCATTGTCAAAGGTGATGCTTTTGAAGATCGCTCTGAACCGTCTGGCACCGCATTTCCGCTCCAGCGCATCCAGCGCCTTGACCACGGTTTCCGCCTTTCTGTTCGGTATTCCTATGATGATGTCTTTCCGCGTTTTGCGCTCATTCAGGGTCAGCAGGGCGCTGGTGGTCTTGCACTTGCCCTTTCCGCTGTACACGGTGTCGCCCTCCCAATGCCCGAACTCTTCGCGGCTCTCCACCTCCGGCGGGCGCTGTTCAATGCTGTCACCTGCGGAGGCTCTGGCCTGATCGTCCTTGGTCTTGACCTTTTTATAGCCCTGCTTGTGCTTCCCGTGGCGCGGCAAGTCCACCTGCGTGATTTGTAGAAAGAGGCCTTTTTTGATGTAGCTGTAGATCGTCGTCACAGAAACCGAGGTCTCGAATGTCCGCCCCTCCATCATCGCGTAGCCGAGAGCGGCAGCGGGACTGCACTCTTTTTCAACGATTGTCGCCTCGATGTAGTTTGCAAGCTCGTGATCTTTGCCGATTTTCAAGTCTGGCCCTTTCTCCCGCAAGTGTTCCTGATACCGCGCTTCCGCGATGTCCGGGCTGTACGCCGTCACCATTTCCCACGTCGCCCCGTCCAGCCGCTCATACTCTCCGCGCTTCAACTCCCGGTAGATGGTGGAAACGTGGACGCGCAGCTTCTCCGCAATCTGCGGCGGCTTCAAGCCCCTGCGCTGCCACTTCTCAATGCGCAGCCTGTCGTTCTTTGTCAGATGCTTAAATGTTCTCCCTCCGGTCTGCACCGTAAAGCCTCCTCTCTCATGCTTTTGTGCGGGTGGTGTCGGGTCTTGCCCGTTCCGCTCCGCCGGTTTGCTCTGTCGCTTTTTGTCTTATTATGATACCCACAAAACCAGCATTGTGCAACAGCATTTTTTCGGCGTATGCGCACAAAAAATCCCCCGGCTGCTATATCTATGAGTATAGCAGCCAGCGGCACAGGAGGGCAAACTTCGCCAGCCGAACGGAAAACGCTCATGCGCCCCGTAAACGCAAAAGCGCAGGAAAACAAAAAAGCCCCCTCGACAGGACGGTAAAATCCTGCGAGGGGGCTTTCA
>ERZ791865.383-NODE-383-length-67444-cov-23.958510_pt1 | contig 67444 bp, 57 predicted proteins | sample MGYA00509942_ERZ791865 | MGnify/ENA primary metagenome ERZ791865 (study PRJEB30046, sample SAMN00792098) | human gut metagenome | study: EMG produced TPA metagenomics assembly of the A metagenome-wide association study of gut microbiota in type 2...
TTGGGGCCGTACGTCCTATTTATCCAATGCAGAAGATTTACTTACCGATGCAGAAAATCTACTGTTTTCATCATCTGGAAAGTAATGGTTTAATCCGCTAAAATAGAGTGAATTGCTTTTATATGTGGAACTCCGGAATTATAACTTCCACTCCTTGAGCTCGTTATTCTTACCCTTTTAGTGCCATAGGGGAGAAGCGGTTGCAAATCAATGGGTTATATTTTCCAAAGTCCTGATTTACTTCTTGATACAAAGGTAGAATAAAAATCCTCGAAACGGCAATAGAATTTCCTGAAAATTCGTCTGGCATAGCCCAATGTAGTTATTTGATAGCTATGCCTTGGCGTTTTGCCTGTATGGTTAAGCCATATAGAAAATGGAAGCAGGCGTTTTTTCTCATCTACCTTCTATTGTTAATGGTCTTAGTTATTTAAAATTAGTCAGTTAACTTATTCTATAAGGCTATATGTTTCGTTATAAATGTCTGTTAAACTTTTGCCATTATAACTCCAGTAAGGTGTCGGTTGGATAGAATACTCTAATCCTAGTAATTCTTGGGTAACTGCTGTTAATGATGCTTCACGCCCCTGGAATAAGACTTTCCTGTCAGTGCAAACTTCTACTTCGATGCTGTGCTCTCCTCCTTTTGTATAAAGTAGTTTTGCACCATAAGGAATACACATTTCCTTGAAATTTAATGGAGGCCTACGTGTAATCTTTAATTTTGCTCCAGCTGCTTTGTCGACATCCGAAAGATCATTGCTTATTTCTTCTTGTATTTCATGCGTGATATCGCTGCTTTTGTCCAACAATTTCAAAATAACAATTGCCTGCTCTGGATTGATTTTAAAGAATTCTCGTTGTGAATGAATTCGGTATGGATGAAATGCAAGGTGTAGAGTTTTCTCAACCACCCCGCAGTTCTCAACTTTACATGCGTATGCACACTCGAAAGGTACCGGGACACTTGTGTTAAAAAGTTCTTTGAGCCGAGCATCTACACTATTGCGATTTGTCATGCCTATCTTGACTAGATCCGGCATTGCCGGGTTAGTCAGCACATATACAATACCATAATTTTGCTGTCTTGTCATATTTGTTAATGGTGTTTTAGTCGATTATTTTCTCTGTGATTGTTGGCTATATGTCGTTTGGAATACATAATCTTGCAACCATTTTTTAAAAGAAGGGTTATCTTGGAAATTCCTGAAAAGTTCCATATTTGATGTCATATAGGCCAATATGACCTTAGACAAGGCTGCATCACTTTCTATCTTTGCTGTAGCCTCATCTGAGTTTTTTATTGCATTTTGATACACCTCACTCTTTGCTACCTCGTCCGGAAGTTCTGTCAACACTTTCTCAACTTTATCTTTATCGCTCCATGGAATATCGCCAAAACGAGTATTGAATGAATTAAGTATCTGGCTAAGATACTCTAATTCTGGTTCTGAAGTCCCTTTGACGCTATTAACAGGCACAGGATTAATCTCCACATTCTCATCTTCCAGAGAAATAGAACGCTCTGAAAGTATTGTATTCTTATAACTGTCGAAATCAATACTTTCCAGTATTCCTTTTGATAAATCTTCGCTTTCGGGAGAAGGTAATTTTGGGAGTAATAATGTCAAAAATTGCGAGAGTTTTTCCCATTCAATACTTCCAAAGGGCAATATAGCAGCAAGGAACGTATAGGTACGCACAAATGTTTTCGCACTGCTTTTGAATTCGACCTGTCCATCTTCACCGAGTTCATTGTATGCTTCGGCACAAGAATCGAGAATTGGATCCAATGAACAACGTTCGGTTCCATTGAATAATCTTTCAACGACAGTATCTACGTCTTCAGCGGCGTAAACTTGGTATTTCTCCATCCTATTGATAAGGTCATTCAGCTTATTCGGATCCGTCTCAGCTGATAATATCGTTGTCTTGTAATAGGGCTGAAATGCCGATCGGATCATTTCTGCGTCATTCGCAAAATCCAGTACAAACGTATCTCGTTTCAGAGGATGAGCTCGGTTCAATCGAGACAACGTCTGTACGGCCTTTATATCTGATAACACCTTGTCTACATACATCGTATGGAGTAACGGCTCGTCAAATCCTGTTTGAAACTTATTGGCCACAATTAATATTCTGTATGGATCTTGCTTAAAATTGCTCTCGATCATGTTACTGGGAAAACCATTGATAGAGCTTTCTGATACTTTATTACCGGCATGCCCTTTGTACTCTTTCTCTCCCGAAAATGCCACAATTGCCCGATATTGACTTCTGCGTTTCTCCAATAATTTTGTTATGGCATAATAGTAGTCAATCGCCCGTTCGATACCTGCCGTTACTACCATAACTCGCGCCTGACCTCCTATTTTCCCTTTTGAGATAATTTGTGAATAGAAGTGTTCAACAATTATTTCGGATTTTCTGCGAATTGTGTATTCGCTTGATTCCACAAATGTTCTTAACCTTTTCTCCGAGCGTTTCTTGTCGAATTTAGGGTCATCTTCAATTTTTTTGGCAAGCTGGTAATAACTCGATATGGGCGTGTAATACTTCAAAACATCCAAAATAAACTCTTCCTCTATTGCTTGCTTCATCGAATAGTTGTGAAATGGACGATGCCCAATTTCGCCATCCGGCTTCGAGAATGGCACGCCAAACATTTGAAGCGTCTTGTTTTTCGGAGTTGCCGTAAATGCGTAGTAGTTAGCATTCGGTAACATCTTTCGACCTTCGATAATGGCATTGATCTTATCTTCGAGCAATTCGTTTTCTTCACTAATATTGCCTGACAAAATGATATTCATCTTGGCCGACATACTGCCGTTCTGGCTGGAATGCGCTTCATCGATAATGATCGCAAAATTGCGATTGCGGTTTTCGGTACTAATGTCGTCGAGAATAAACGGAAATTTATGAACCGTTGTGATAATTATTTTTTTACCAGAAGCTATTAGCTTTTTAAGGTCGCCAGCATGTTCCGCCCATCCTACGGTGCTTTTCTCCTGCATGAATTGACGGATTGTATTGCGAATTTGCTTATCGAGGTTAATTCGGTCTGTAACGACAATGATTGAATCGAAAATCGCATTCCCGTTGTTTTGTAAAACTACTAATTGATGTGCAAGCCAAGCAATAGAGTTCGATTTACCACTTCCGGCACTGTGCTGAATTAGGTAACGTTTACCCACTCCGGAAGCTAACGTGTCGGCCAACAATTTTTTTACAACGGAAAGTTGATGATAGCGCGGAAATACTTGCGTCTCTTTAATTATTTTCCGCGTCTTTTCATCGCGTTCTACAACTACTTGGGCAAAGTTTTCGATAATATTTGACAACTCATGTTTCGTCAGTATGTTTTTCCATAAGTAGTCGGTTTTGATACCGTCCGGATTTACGGGATTTCCCGCACCGTCGTTGTTGCCTTTGTTGAACGGTAAAAACCATGAACTCCTGCCAGTTAACCGTGTACACATCTTTACCTGATCATCATCGACAGCGAAATGGACCAGGCATCGTTTGAAATGAAAAATTAACTCTTTCGGATCTCGGTCTGTGCGGTATTGATGTACAGCATCATCAACATTCTGTTTGGTAAGTTGATTCTTCAACTCAAATGTAGCAACGGGTAACCCATTGATAAAGACAACGAAATCCAAAGCCATGTTAAGATACTCCCGGCTATACCTCAATTGCCGGGTCACACTGAAGATGTTTTGTGCATACATCTCACTGGCTTTATTGTTTTGGACAGTAGGCAGCGCATGATAAAGTTCAAATGTAAGGTGGAGATATCGGAAGCCATCCCGCATTAATTTCACAACACCTCCCGAACCTTTGACTGTAGCGCCCAGTTCCTCGCATAATTTTTTGAGGAATTTTTTTCTTTCAAGGAGTGACTCCGTAATGTGCAGTGCATCGAGTTTCTCTTGCTGGGTAGCTTGCAGAAAACGAAATAATCGCACTTCGTCGATGGCATACTCTTTTGAATAGTCCTCATTCGAGCCCTGTTCAAATCCATTATGAGCTACGAGGTAGTCGACGATCAACTTCTCGAATCCATTTTCTTTGGTATTGGTAATCGGAGCCATATTTCTTGTTTTAATTTATTTCTGTTTGATCGTCTGCCTCCTCTTCAGTCGCTTCGATGACTTCTGATTCTGATTGGAAATCAGGGACCACGATCCCTCGTACATCCACTTTGCCCGTCACAACGTCGCTGATAAGTCGTGCTTTATATTCCTTTACAAGATCAATTTCACGCTCGATATCGCTTATCGCTTTATTGATTTTTTGTTCTTTATCAACTATGTAGTTGACGATTTCCCTTTGCTCAAAGAGAGGGGGAGTGAGAAGTTTTGTTTTCTTAAGAATGCTTTTATTTATACTAAAAACTTTCACCCCATTAACAAGGCTTTGCACCTGGCGCTTCCACCTGATTGATAAAAAAAGATAAGCATAATATTCAGGACATTCAAGATTCTGCGCTCTGATAATTAATGTATGATAACCAGCAAAAACAGGATGTGTCGTATTTATAAAAATGTTATTACCAGAACCATCAATATCTTCAGATGTGTCTGCAAAGACAAAATCCCCCCTGTTAAGCAATGATTGTGCATGTGTGTCTAAATAAAATGGACTAACATATTTTATCAGAGATTCATTTAGTCCAATAGAATTATTAAGTTTTGAGTGGATTTGCCCATAGCTAATTACCTCTACACCATTCTCCCTTAAATCTTCTTTAGTTATTGGAAGCCCTTTCCCAAACGTAAAGTATTGACTGAAATTCTTTATCTCCCAATCTTCTGGCACTTGCCCAATCCATTCAATACCGCTATCATTGAGCGGAACTTCAGGATTCAACCCTCGGGTTACAGCATGATTGATTTCAGCATTTTTAAGCTCTTTCAATAACGCGACTTCGCGCTTCTTCGCCTTAACAAACTTGTTGATGAGCGACACCTTCCAATCCAGATATCGCACAATCTGATCTTGTTCATCCTTTGATGGTATAGGTAAGTATTGTTTCCCAAATACATCAAACCTAAAATCCGAAGACCGCTCTCGTATGCCTCTATACAAAGATTGAATAAAACCTGTTTGGGCCATTATTCGAATTATATGGGCATAGTAATAATGGTTATATTCGCCTTTTGCTGTGCACACACTGTATACAGGGGTTCCTTTCCCCTCTGAATCAGAAACGCCGACAGCTCCTGCAAAGGCATCCATCACATGTATGACCAAATCTCCTTTAGCAATACCTTGATATCCGGACTCTTTCAATGACTCTGTAAAGCCTGTTGTTCTTCTGTTTTTTCGAAGCGTAACTACTCCATCACGGAAGCAAGTAACAACATCATAATCAGCTTTAATATCTCTATTTTGCTTATCAAACATTGTCTTTGCCCGTAATGTAAACCAATGGTCTGGAATCCGCCCAAGCCATACAATATCAGCTTCTTTATATTTATCGTATTGTTTCATTGATTAACTTATTAGGCTTGTTGATTCCAAGCACCAGTTCGAATTCTTTGCGTAAATCATCCATTATTGCCCTTGCATCGTATTCGGGCAGCTCTTTTACTCGACGCAAAAACTCATCGTTAGCCAATTGTTCCAATTCAGAGAGTTGAGGCCAAACCTCTTTAGCCAATGTATTAATCAGCATATCTAATTTGCTGCGCATGGAATCACTGAGGAAAATACCATGCAGAGATACATAAATAGAGCATTCCCCAATCATCACTGAATATTCTCGAAGAGTTTCCTCCCGCTTTTCGTTATCGGCGAACTTCCCAGCCTTCATTAGATTATTGGCTAAGTCTATTTTTGCCAGCCGTTCGTAAATCCCCTCAATGTACTCGGCTTGCTTCGTGTAAACTTTACTGAATTGCAGATAATTCTGCATTTTTAGCAGATCAAGCTGCTGTTTATATCTTTCCAGATCTTTGTCAAACCAATGTCCAATCCACCTCTTACCGAACCATTTGAACACACAAATGCCGGTTCCGCCGCCTACTACAAGCGAAATCGATATATTGATTATAATATTTGTCACTTCCATAATTAATCTCCAAGGATTAGGTTCAATAGTCCATCCGTATCCCTCTCGATCGCAGCGATATCGGCTTTTATTTCCGCAATCGAACGCAATTCGATTGGCCTGTAGAAATATTTTGTAAAGCTCAATTCATACCCAACGACCGCGCTATCTATGTCGATAATCGCATCCGGGACATAGGGGTAAACCTCTTTCTGGAGAAAAGCTTCGATACCACCCTCGTAGGTCAATGGAATCTGCTCCTTATCGCGTAATTTACTATCGGTTTTCGGTTTTCCTTTTTTATCCGTTATAATATCTCCATCTTCATTGCGTAAAGGCCTGTCAACAACAACCTCCCAATAGCCGAATTCCTCATTATCAAATATCTTACACTCTTCGCAGGGCTTAAAATCCATGTAGATTTTAAGAATTTGCTTGCGGATATCTTTTGTGAATTCGCAGTTTTTCTCGCCCAAGTTCTTGCGAAGCGGAGATTTCAGTTTTGTAGCATCGATAAGCTGAACTTTGCCTTCGCGTTCTTTGCTTTTGCGATTCGTTACAATCCACAGGAAAGTTGCAATTCCCGTATTGTAAAACATCTTTTCAGGCATTGCAACGATAGCTTCCAATAAATCGTTCTCAATGATATATCGGCGAATGTTGCTTTCTCCACCTCCGGCATTTCCGGTAAAAAGAGAAGAGCCGTTATGCACCTCGACGATGCGACTGCCGAACTCAGTAGTATGCTTCATCTTGCTAACGCTATTAGCTAGGAACAGCATTTGCGGATCACCGATATTAGGCACCATGGAATATTCCGTATCTTCCTTATAGGTCGTAATAAAGCGTGTATCGGTAATCTCTTTTTTGTCTTTATATCCCCAATTCTCCAAGTCTTTCTTCCATGGAGTACCAAATGGCGGATTGGAGATAAGAAAGTCGAAAGTCATAGAAGAATGCCCATCTTCGGAAATCGTAGAGCCAAGAGCAATGTGTGGCGCTTCTTCGCCATCACCTTTTATCAAAAGGTCTGCCTGGCAGGTTGCGAAGGTTTCCGGTTGCTTTTCTTGTCCGTAAATATGGGTATTGATTTTCTTATTGGCTTTCTTTGCCAACTGATTAATTCTCTCTTCCGATTTCGTTAAAATACCACCGGTACCACAAGCTCCGTCATAAATTAAGTATGTGTTATCAGTGATTTTATCTGCAACGGGGATGAAAGCTATGTCTGCCATCAGTTCCACAATATCACGAGGCGTAAAGTGTTCTCCAGCCTCTGTAACATTATTTTCCTCATTAAATCTTCGAAGTAATTCTTCGAAGACCGTACCCATCGAATGATTATCAAGAGCCGGGAGTTTTACATTGCCTTCATCATCCAAAATCGGTTGGTTGCTCAAGTTGATTCTCGGGTCAACAAATTTCTCGATAAGCATACCCAATAATCCTTGATTTGAAAGCTTTTCGATTTGTGGACGCAGTTCAAAATGTTCGATAATTTTAAGAACATTACTACTGAATCCGTCCAGATAAGCCGTAAAATCCAGCTTAAGCTGTTGGCGATTCGTGCGAGCCTTCAATTGTTTTAGGGTGAAAGGGGATTTGTTGCAAAATGCCTGTCCAGCAGCACTGCATAAAGCAACATCTTGATCTAATACTCCTGATTTGTCCAATGTAGCTTTTGTTGCCATCACCACCTCCTTTGTCGGCTCAAGCACTGCATCCAAACGCCGGATAACCATCATTGGTAGAATGACTTTGCGGTATTCGCCTTTGTTATAATCATTGACCAATACGTCGTTTGCGATATTCCAGATGAAAGAAACTAGTTGGTTATGTTGTTCTTGACTCATATCTATTTTTTCTCTTCGCTGTCAATTAATTCTTTAGGATCTACTTGAAGGATCTTGGCTATTTCGAATAGTAATTCGAGGCTGGGTTGGCGCCGATTGCAGACATAGGCATTAGTTTGACTGAAGCTTTTTCCCAGTTTTTCGGCGAGCCACGTCTGTTTTATTCCTTTTTCTTCGAGCACTTCCTTTATTCTGTTCATGGTTTTGTGCATTGTGATGGAACCTTTCGTATTGTAAAGATATGAAATATTTTGCTATATAAATGTGATGTGACCAAGTTTTTAACACATACTGTAAATTATACTATACGAATAATGTGTATTGCATAATTACCCATTACAGTTGAACGCCTGATTCATCTTCTCTTTCATTTTCTCTTTATTGGAGATTGTGTAATAATGCCTGTAAATTGTTTGAGGTGAATTACCAGCGAGTTCAGCTACTTGGAGTGGATGGAATCCTTCGTCGATCATGTGGGAGATGTAACTACTGCGGGCTGTACTCCAGGTAATTCGCTGGTCGATGTCGGAGAGTTTACAAATCTTCTTCAGGGTTTGGTTGACTTTCTCGTTGATCCGCTTGATGCGTCCGTAGAGTTTTGCCTGGGGCGGATTGCAGCGCTTGATCGTTGGAAATACATAATTCATATAGGCCTCGTTACGGTAGCGCTCAATAATCTCGATTGCTTTGTCTGTCAGGATCACCCGTGCCTGCTTGTCGAACTTTGTTCGGTCGTAGATAATCATATCTCCTTTAATACGATCGCGTGTCAGCAGGCAGACGTTGATGGCCGACATTCCGCCGGCGTAATAACTGAACAGAAATAGGTCGAGGTAGAACGACTCTTTTTTGCCGAGTAGCGTCCGGTCGACGGTCTCAATGATGCGGATGATTTCGGGCGATACTCCTTTGGGCGTGACCAGCCGCGATTTGAGTTTCTCGCGCAGGGGGCGGAAAGCGTTCAGGTTAACGTTGTAGACTCCGTTCTCTTTGGCATAAAGACAGACCGCTCGCAGTTTGCGCAGTTTCTCCCGGATACCGCCTTCGTTTCCCTGCTTCCCTCCGCAAAGCTGCGTCCATAGCGTATAGTCTAACAGGAACTGTTCGGTGATGTCCCGGAAACGATATTTCGAGAAATCCCGACGATACTTGCTCCGGACAAACCGTTCGAGCGAACTCTTCAGGTAACGGTATTTCTTCGCAGTCGGTTCGCTGGTAAGTATCAGCCCGTTTTTGTACCGCTCCCGTGTGGCGGTCTTTTCCGTTAGGGCGTCGAGCATCTCCGCGACGGTGATATAACGATTGCGAATCCTCGGATCGTCGTCGTAATAGTGGGACAACTCGACGGGAATCCAGTCCTTACCTTGATATTCCCACTTTTCGGCGACCTTCAGATATTTCAATCGCTCATGACGGAGCAACTTGTTCTTTTCGGAAGTATCCGCGCCGGTGAAAGATTGGCTCTTAGAGTCCCACTCCCGGTATAGGCCTGTAATGTGGAGCACTTTCGAAACGCGTGCATAACCGCGCTTGTAAAAGATCAGATCGAGTTTGACGAGGTCGATGTTTCTCGGATCCCTCCGTCCTTTGATGTTGACTGTAAACATAACTGGTACTTTAAGTTTTTTAGCTTAAAATACGCTATGCTCTCCAGATCAGGAAACAGACCGTGCTCCTTCCCGAATCAAGGTACGCCGCACGGGAGTTCTGTCAGGGCTTCAGAGATCGCTTTGACAGGTTGTATAGAAATTGACCGTTATAATTATATCATATTATTATATATGTTCTTGATACTTAATACGACTGATAAATATTTTTAGTCCGGATTGGACAAATATATGTGTACAGGAAGCGGTAGCTTTTTTAAAGGAATTGATTGTCACTGGCTTAAGATGGATTTTCAATGCAATCTGACCGGCAGCGACATACAGATAAAAGAGGGTAGCCGAAATCCGGCTACCCTCTTTTTTATGTTATCTATTTCATTATTAATGAATGCGATCAAAGTTTCATTTCTTATCTGGAGAATATTGTATCCATGCTTCTTGTACTGCTTGGTAGAATTGTTCATGATGGCGAATGACGGTGTCGATAGTGCATCCCACATACTCGGCAATATGTTCATATGGAATACGAGAATCAATCATGTGTGTGATGAAAATCTTCCGAGTGGAACCCAGTGTAATTTCGGCTTCGATTCCCAATTGAGCGCAAACTTTCCGAAGCGTACGGTTTGTTTGTTCTGATATCCTTTTGATCCTGCCGGCCTGCTGATCCGGTGTTTGGTGCTTGTGGGTGAAAACGGGAAGCAAATATTCCCCGAAACATTTCATTTGGTATTTTTTAATAATTGCCTTCGTTCGGTCCACCAGCGGAATAATTGCAGTTTTTGAAGTAATGATTCTGTCACAGATAAGCGTCCTGTTCGAGATAGCATCTTTTTTCAGAAATGCCATTTCGGTCATAGTCGTACCTCCGGTATAGGTACTGAAGAGGAACAGGTCGAGATATAGTTGTTCTTTGCTTGAGAGTTCGCTCCGGTTCATTTCACGGATGCGGATAATCCAGGAATAAGGTATTAATGTGTACGGATCCCCGAAATTTACGGGAGCGGCTTCTTCGCCGATCTCCCGCAGTGCATTTTTATTCATACGGAATAAGTTTATATGTTTGAGTACTCTTTTCGACCTCTTGAAAAGAGACCTTTATTAGTAATAGGGCGTTTTTCAAGAAAAGGGTGATGGAATCGGAAAAAATCAAAAATTTCGTCCAGCAGGTTTATGCCGGACCGACTGTTGCATTTGTGCTTCGATCTCGGCTTTGGTCTCGGCGATACTTTTCTTCTTGCCATTGGCGATCCATGCGAGCAGCTCATCTTCATAAAAATAGAGTCGATTACCATTTTTACAGCACGGGATTAGCCCTTTTCGAACCAGGGTGTAAACCGTCGACCGAGCTTTCATAACCACGCGGCAGGCATCTTCGATTCCGACCGGGAGGCGTTTGGATGGCAATGGCTGTCGCTGCTGCTCTAACAGCCTGCGAATGTTGTTAACTTCAGTAACCAGATAAGCCACCGCTTCGGGCAATTTTTCGAATGTGAGTACTGTCTGTTCCATAGAAAACCCTTTATAATCAAATAGAGGGCGGCTACAGAAATGTTTACAAAAATCATTTATTCGATTTTTGCATCGTTATACAATTGTGTTATAACGATGCAAAAATTCGTATAATAACAAATTACTTCAGTGAAATCCGATTCGCCGACTCGCGCTTCTTTTCGTTGACCAGCTCGGCATAAATCTGCGTCGTCGAGACATTTTTGTGGGTGAGCATTTTGCTGACGGTAAAGATGTCCGTGCCTAATGCTATCTGAAGTGTGGCGAACGTGTGGCGGAAGCAATGGAATATACACGGCAAAGCAAGCAACAGCGAACAGGTATAGATTAAACGTAAACCGTTAGGAATAAGCGATATTTCGGTATTTTGCGAAGTTGAAAAAATGCAAACGACAACGGAATATTGAGGTTGTTCAGTTACCAAACCGTTAGCCGGGCAGTTACCGAAACGGGAACAGGTAACGGCAAGCGATAAAAAGAAATCCTCACTGTTTTGTTTGCGTTAATACACAGTGTTTTGCGTATCAAGGAACGCTTATATGGCAAGTAAATTTGCACTTAAAAATATAAGCGTATGAAAGTAGAAAAATTCAAGGTGCTGCTCTACCTCAAAAAGAGCGGACTGGACAAGTCGGGCAAGGCTCCCATCATGGGACGCATTACCGTCAACCGCACGATGGCGCAGTTCGGATGCAAGCTGTCATGCCCTCCCGAACTGTGGAATCCCTGTGAAAGCCGTCTGAATGGCAAGAGCAAGGAGGCGGTGGAAACCAACACCAAGATTGAGAAACTGTTGTTGGCGGTAAACAACGCCTTTGACAACCTTGTGAGCCGTAAAATGGATTTCGATGCCACCGATGTGAAGAATCATTTTCAAGGAAGTATGGAAACGCAGATGACACTCATGCGAATGACTGATGTTGTCTGTGACGACCTCAAAGCCCGTATTGGTATTGACCGTGCGAAAACTTCTTACTCGACTTATCATTATATGCGTCTGACACTTGGTGAGTTCATTGGGCATCAGTACAAGGTCAAGGATTTAGCATTTGGGCAGCTTACGGAACAGTTCATCCATGACTATCAGGTTTTCGCTATGGAGAATAAGGGTTATGCAATAGATACTGTCCGACATCACCTTGCCATACTGAAAAAAATATGCCGTCTGGCTTATAAGGAAGGCTATGCAGACAAAATCCATTTCCAGCATTTCACCCTGCCCAAGCAGTCGGATAAAACCCCACGGGCATTGAGCCGTGAATCGTTCGAGAAAATCCGTGATGTGGAAATTGAACCGCATCGTAAATCTCACATACTGGCAAGGGATATGTTTCTCTTCGGGTGTTATACCGGGGTCTCGTATGCGGATGTGATATCCATTACCGATGAGAACTTGTACACGGACGATAACGGAGCGTTGTGGCTGAAATACCGCAGGAAGAAGAACGAACATCGGGCAAGCGTGAAGTTGCTTCCCGAAGCGATTGCACTGATTGAAAAGTATCACAGTGAGGACAGGGACACATTGTTCCCTTTACTACGCTGGCCTAATCTTAGAAGACACATGAAGGCGTTGGCGGCATTGGCTGGCATCAAGGATGATTTGTGCTATCATCAGGCGAGGCATAGTTTCGCCTCGCTGATAACGCTCGAAGCGGGTGTGCCGATTGAGACCATCAGCCGGATGCTGGGACATTCCGACATTTCCACCACTCAAGTATATGCCCGTGTCAGTCCGAAAAAACTCTTCGAGGATATGGACAAGTTCATAGAGGCGACACAAGATTTCAAACTAACCCTATAAATCCAACAACAATATGCGAAGCACATTTTCATTATTGCCATATATTAACCGCAGCAAGGTGAGGGCTGACGGTACGACCGCCGTACTCTGTCGTATAACCATTGACGGCAAGCAGACCGCCATAAGCACAGGTATCTATTGCCGCCCCGAAGACTGGAACGGCAGGAAGAATGAGATAAAGACCGTCAGGGAGAACAACCGCTTACGGGAATACCTGCGTCTGACTGAGGAAGCCTATACCGAGATACTTAAATCGCAAGGAGTGGTCAGTGCGGAAATGTTGAAGAACCATATTTCCCTGAATAATATCCATCCGACTACCTTATTGCAAATGGGTGAATGGGAACGGGAGCGGTTGAAGAAACATTCCGAGGAAATAGATTCCACTTCTTCCTACCGTCACTCCATGTATTATCAGAAATACCTGACGGACTTTATAGCGTCAATCGGGAAAAAGGAAATTCCTCTTGAAGAAGTGACGGAGGATTTTGGCAAGTCCTATAAAGCTTTCCTGAAGAAGTGCAAGAATTTCAGCTCTTCCCAAACCAACAAATGTATGTGCTGGCTTAATCGTTTATTGTATTTGGCAGTCGATAAGGAGATTATCCGTGTGAACCCCTGCGAGGACTTGGAGTATGAACCGAAGCCGGAGGCAAGGCACAGGTACATCAGCCGCGATGAGTTCAAAAAGATACTTTCCACCCCGATGTATGACAAGCGTATGGAACTGGCAAGACGGGCTTTCATCTTCTCGACCCTGACGGGACTGGCGTATGTGGACATCAAACTTCTTCATCCCCATCATATCGGGACGAATGCGGAGGGCAGACGGTATATCCGCATCAACCGCAAGAAGACAAAGGTGGAGGCTTTCATACCCTTACATCCCATAGCGGAACAGATATTGTCGTTGTACAACACAACCGATGATGAGAAGCCCGTGTTTCCTCTCCCAAGCCGTGATTCACTTTGGTTTGACATCCACGAGATGGGTGTTGCCATAGGCAAGGAGGAAAATCTGAGCTATCACCAAAGTCGGCACAGCTTCGGAACTTTCCTGATTTCAGCGGATATACCCATTGAGAGCATCGCCAAGATGATGGGACATTCCAACATCAGAACTACTCAGGGGTATGCACGGATAACCGATAATAAAATCTCCAAAGACATGGACAAACTGATGGAGCGAAGAAAGAAAATATCGGCTGGCGAAAAGAAAGAAAACAGTATATAATCATCATAAAATAAAGGGATTATGAGCAGAGAAATAATAACAATCAGTAAAATGGGAGCGGTCACCGTACCGACAGCCCCAGTGTGGATGACCCAGTTCGAGATAGCCGACCTGTTCGGGGTGTTCTCTTGCAATATCCGCAAGATGATACAGGCAATTTACAAGAACAAAGAGTTGAACGAAACTGATACGATGAAGTATATCAAGCAAACTGACGGCATCAGTTATGATGTGTATAATTTTGAAATGATTATAGCCATCGCTTTCAGAATATGTAGCAAAGAGACCCTTTTGTTCAGGCGGTTCGTAATAAATGAAATCTGCACCACCAAGAAAGGAATCCCGGTTACATTGTTTGTTTCCTATGGTAAGAATGGCAACCTATGGTATAGTTGAGGTTCATCCCGTCAGCCACCTGTTCCCGATGCACGGATGCAAAGGTAGCGTGTGGCTCTGACAGCATTGGCAAGGTCGGGCGGCATAGCCGTTTCGGGCAGAATCTTCCTCAACGGGGTTGAGCGTATTCAGCCCGAAAACCTTGCCCCTGCCAACCACACGCATTTTGGGCATCCGGCAACGGAAACAAGCGACTGACGGGAAATCAGAAGAAAGAGAAGGAACGGCTTACAGACGAAGCTAAACATTGATGCTTCATCCGTAAGCCGTTCCTTTTTTATTGTACCATTGCTGTCGCAAACATAGGGCAGACGGCAAACTGCGCTCTTTCAAGAAAATCAGATAGCCGTCTGTCGGTAGGCGGTACGGTAGCTGTCAGTCAGCATCCTTTCGATGTCGGACTCTCGGTAGAGGATTTTGCCGCCCAACTGAATGTAGGCTATCCGCCCTTCGTTGCGGTAATCCTGAAGTGTCCGGCGGCTCACTTTCAACCGTGCCGACACCTCCTTGTCCGTGAAGAAACGCTCCCCGTTCAGTGTCGGGCGGTAGTTGGCGGTCAGATGCTCTACGTTGTCAAGCAGACGGTCAAGGCTGCCCATGAAGTGGATTATCCACTCGTTGTCTTTGTTAATCAGTTCGTTCATGTTACTCTGGATTTAGTGGAATTATTGTTATTACTCTATTCGGTTATCAGATTGTCCTGCCTTTGAATTTCGCTTCCTTTCGCCTGTCCTCCACAATGGAGACGATACGTTGCACATCTTCGGGATGGTAGTACGTCTTGTGGTTGATTTGGCTGTATGACAGCGTCCCATTGTCACGCAAGGTCTGCAAGGTTCGTGGGCTGATATTGAGCATCCGACATACGTCCTGATTATCCATCCACTCACTCATTCTCTTTTCGCCGTGCCGATGGCAGATGGCATCCATACGGCTGACGAAGCGGTCGAACTTGGCGACCAGTTCCTCAAAGGTCTTTCTCTCGATTGATACGATTTCCATATAGTCTTTCTTTTAGTTGTTATTGTTTCTTATGCCACAAAGGAATGTATAATCCGTTACCTGACAATAGGTTTTCCGAAAGTGGAAGCGTGTTGCGCTGATGCGGTAGTCATTGTCCGGGATGCCGACTTCCCATTGGCGGCTATCATTCCTTCTACCGCAAAGAAATACATAATCCAGCATCCGGCAATGGATTCAATCAGGTCTGGCAGCAAGTGGCACAGGGTGGTAGAGGTTGGCACAGGCATAACCCACCAATTGCCCAATCCTTAGCCCTTAATTCCTATATTTAATAAGGATGCCACAGCCAAAATAAGGGCTTAATTCAAATTCGCCTACAATTGAGCCTTTGCCCTTTCGGGCATATACATCCGGCAAATCGGTGAAGTCCGCATCGCTTTATCAACCGCCATAAAGCAAAACCATACAAAATTGTCTAAGAGAACCCAAGTACTTGACAGACTGCACTGAAGCATCTTACTTTGCTCCCGATAATCGGTCGAGGTGCTTGCCAAGACCACAGTTAATAACTTAATTAATTTGTTTTTTTACAATGAAGAGAGAACCAAGCATTACAGAGCAGCAGGCTCGTGAAATCGTGGAAAAGATGGGACGCAGGGAAGCCTATACTCCCAAGTCGATGAATGACATCTACAGGCGTATCGGTCTGGAACCGGATGAGCCGGAACAGCCCGGCAAAACTGTCACGGAAGAAACAGAGACCGCTGTGACGGATGAACCGTCAGGTATGGCGGTCGAGGAAGCTACTATGCCGCAGAAGCGTGTCAGCAGCAAGCAACGCAGACTGTCGCTGAAAGAGTACCGCGCCACCTATCTCCAAGTCCCCAAGATTGTCAACCGCAAGCCCGTGTTCGTCAGCGAGACGGTGCGTGACGAGCTGGACAAGGTTGTCCGCTTCCTCGGAGGAAAGGGCATGAGCGCATCGGGGCTGATCGAGAACCTCGTCCGTCTGCACCTCGACACCTACCGGAATGACATCGAGCAGTGGCGCAAGCTCTGACGGGATGACGGAAAGTCGGTTGGGCTGGTGAATACACTTCATCGGCTTAACCGATACCCAAGATGAGTGATTACACTCGGAAAACAATCCGACAAGCGGAGGATTGTTATGTCTTCAAAGACATAGCAAGATATATTTTCAGTTACCCGAATAATTCTAAGTAACTGAAAACACCTTCACCGCCGTGGGCAGAATTATCCTCCGCAGTCGGATAATTTCGGGGTTCCTTAATCAAAGATTAGACAATGGACAAGCCATAAAATTAAAAGAATAAGAAGAATGAAAAAGAAGAGCAAGTACGGGAGAAATCCCAAATTGAATCCGAAGACACACTGCGTGATGGTGCGCTTCGATGATGTGGAATGGAACAGGTTCCTGACGATGTACGAGGAATCACAGGTGTATGCGAAAGCCGTCTTTCTGAAGGCGCATTTCTTCGGACAGAAGTTCAGGGTACATAAAGTGGACAAAGCAATGTTGGAATACTGTACCAAGCTGTCCGACTTTCATGCCCAGTTCCGCGGCATAGGCACCAATTACAACCACGTCGTGAAGGAATTGCGCATCCATTTTTCGGAGAAGAAGGCGATGGCGTTGCTCTACAAGCTGGAGAAACATACCATCGACCTTGTGAAGTTGAGCCGGGAGATTGTGGAACTTTCAAGGGAGATGTATGTCAAGTGGGAACAACAGAAGGAATAATTCCATACCACACTAAGCGCCCGCAGATACGCAGTCCGGTGAATGAGCGTAGTCCGTCAGGCAATTTCATTGCCGACCATGTCATCATCGGACGACCGGGTTTTCAGATCAAGGATGATAACCGTCCGAAAGGGATAAAAATATAACTTTTATTGTGGGCAGTAACGTCATTGTTTTCGTTACTGCCCACAATAACAAATAATCCTTATCGCTTTTGGATATTGGCTGATAGAAGTTGGTACAGACAAATTTAACAAAATAGAACAAAAAAAGTAACTACTCAGCTATGCAAAGTCGTTGAGTATCAACTCTATTGCACGAGGTCAATCTTGCGTAATGCCCGATTTTCATCGAAATATAGTAAATCAACAAGTTTGCTACTGTTGATAATCAAGCATTTGGGCACATTTAGATACCTGAGTAGTTACACAAAAAAGCAATGCAATTTTTTTATACGTTGCACACTGATTTCTTATTTTGCAGAATTACAGCGAACAAGTTTCTCTTTCGTTTTGCAAATCTACTTGCAGTGTAATCTGTTTGCTTCTTAATATTATAGATGAAATTATAGCAACAATCAAAGCAAACACGGCAATACCTATAAATGACACATGCAAACCGTAGCGTTTTCCTATGAATCCGATTATAACCGGACCAAGAAGTATGCCGGAATATCCAAGAGCATTAATAAAACTAATGATGTTGTGTACAGCCATCCCTTTTATGTGGGCCGCAAAAGATACTAATTGAGGAACTACATTGGCCGCACCACAACCGACCATAGCAAAACCAGCTACAGAAGCGATCGCACTATCAATTGATACCACAATCAGGAAACCAGCGGAAATAAGTAATGCCCCTCCGCTAATCACAGTCCTTCGTCCAAATCGATCGACGATCTTGTCGCCGCAAAGTCTCATAATAGTCATTGCTATGGCAAAAGCGGTATAGAAAAATCCGGCCACGGACATGTCAATGCCACGCTCTTGACTAACAAAAATTGCTGACCACCCCATTACAGCACCTTCCGACGCATACATGATAAAACATAACAAACCGACCACTATCACCATAGGTGGAATATAAAATTTCTTATTCACATCCTGTTTCGGATGGTCGTTGCTTTTAAGTACCTTTGAGGATAGAAGGTCACGGCATCCGGCCATCATCGCAGCCAATACCAATATCATAAATATTACGACCGACCACATAGGGATTATTCCGAATGCGAAAAGAGAACTCATCACACCGGCACCGATGAGCGTACCAAGTGAATAACCCCCATGAAATCCTGACATCAGATGTTTTCCTGTCTGACCTTCAACTGCAACACCATTCACATTAGCAGCAACATCGATGGTGATAGTACAACCGCCGAATACCAATAACATTATAGCCGTCAGGGTGAAGTTAGCCAATAGGCTTATCGTCAATAGAGAAAAAGCCATTAAAAATCCGGAGAAATAAACTACTCGTTTTGCGCCAAATCTCACACATAGCCAACTTGATAAAGGAAGTGCTATTATTGAACCCAACCCGGTACAAAGCATCAGAAGTCCTAAGGAAGCTTCGTCCAAACTAAATGCACGTTTAACATACGGTACAAGAGGTGCCCATGCAGCCTCAAGACAACCTATGACGAGAAAAGCGGTGCGATTTGCGATAATTGGATGTTTACTCATCGTTTAAAAGTATAAGAAAAGCGCACATTTTGAATATGTGTGCGCCTTTGAAAATGATTAGATTGTTTTATTATTCTGCTATATTACCCTTTCTAAAGTCAGCGACAGGTTTATCAGTCAGAGATACTTCGGTGAATAGGCAGGTGTGTTCATTATCCTTAGGACTCTGTGAACTGATGCCTATAAGCAATTTTTCAGGAAAGTCATTCTTATAGAGTCGGGCCATACGCCATATTTTACCATCTTCTGAGAAATAGCTACCAAGGGTTGTGCCATCGGAGGATAATCTCATATAAACGTATGGAGCCGTGATTGCCTGATGGTTATTGTCATCAGAGGTGTCTAATGTGCGAACTGACACCACTCGGTGATCGCCATACTCATCCTGCTCGAAACATAGTTTTTGACAATGTGTGTCGTTTTCATAAGCATATATCACCCCTGCCGAATAAGTTCCGGTTTCAGTGAATTCAGGCTGCACTTTAGCCGTGAAAGTGAAAGGTTTGGTGTTGTCAACCTCTGTGAAGATGACCGCAGAGTTATTGACTACGCTTCCATCCGGGGAACGGAAATAATCAGTTTGAGGACCGGCCACAAATTTGAGCGTGTCGCCAAGAAGTGTGATGCCATTCTCTCCGCCGTTTTTCGACTTTGTAAAACGAATTCCTCCTACATTGATGTCGCATGTGGCGAGTTCAACGTTTTCTGTTGTAGCTTTCTTGTCAGAATTTCCCGCTTTTTTCTCTGGTTCTTTCTGGGTGCATCCAGCCATTGCAAGACTTGCAATGATTGCGATAAATACTAATTTTTTCATTATGATATTGATTTGATTATTATTAAATTGCAATTTCCTTGTGATTTATTTGCGGTTGCAAAGTTAGATAGAACAAAAGATGTGCACAATACTGATTTCTAACCAATTTTCGCATCAATAGCAATAGGAATTAACTATTATTTGTTGAATATCAATCCTCTACGGCCTACTACCAACGAATTATCAGGAACATCTTGGGTTATGGTACATCCATGTGACATGACACAACCATTACCAACACTAAAGCTACCCGCGACAATTATGGTTCCAGTGCCAAAAGCACAATGATTGCCGATTCTTGTTCCCGGAAACAAAACAAGTTCTCCGTCTATAATATTATAATCTCCGATATAGATGTCATCACCTACTCCTGTGCAATAAATAGAAGCTCCGTGTTCAAGAGAAACGCCTTTGCCAAAATGAATTGGCACAGAGCTAAAAATACGTTCACATTCATTGTGTAGAACCGTTATGCCTGCTTCAATTTCTAATCTACCAGCTGATTTATTCATCTTTTAACTTTTATATGCCCACAAAATTACGAACCAATAATAGCTGGTGCAACACTGATTTTTAACCAATCATAAAGCAAGACTATTTATTAAATAAGATTCATTCTTAATGCAATTTCTACTGCAGCCGCAGTATTGGCAACTTTTAATGTTGCCAAAATATCCTGACGATGGCGATTAACGGTATAAACGGAGATATTTAGATTGTCTGCAATCTGTTTGCTTGGCACTCCTTTGGCTATTAACGACAGAATTTCAAGTTGGCGGCGGCTAAGAATTTTTCTATCGCAAGCTTCGTACACGTTTCGTCTAACGGTTTCTCCTGTCACGAGATTTACAATAATACCGTCTTGTTTGTTATGAGAACCAAAGTATGGAGAATAAGTGCACAGCCCGAGAATGACACTTCCACCGTTGCCACAACTGAAATATCTCGTTGTATGTAATATTCTTATTGTCTCATTACTCCCCATCCGATAGAAACTAATGATACACGAAGCCGAGAAATTTGTCTTTTCATTTATGGGAAGTTCTTTTATAAAGTTAAAGAAACGAAGTTCGAGTATATGACGTTGAATAAGCTCTTCTTCATTCGCGTGGCTGAAAACAGTATTTTCAAAGGCGGATGTATGGTCAACCATATATTCCGGGAAGTCCATTATAGTTTGACCGAATCTGCCAGAATATATATGACATTCGTTGTTTTGAAAATCTGACACAACTGCTATACCTTCTGTTGCAAGAGCATAACCATTTGCGCACGCTCTTGCTTGAGCAAGCATAAATTCTTTATTTTCAGTATCTTCAAACTGCTGCTCAGTCAGAAGTGATTTTAGTTGATGTTCCTGTTCCATAGTGAATTGGTTAATTTTCACCATTGCGGGATTGCGCCAATAGTCCTAATTTTGCCACAAAATTACGAATAATAAATGATTCAAAGATGAAAAGAACCGTTTTATATGGAGCATTTCTTGTTGGAAGCCTCTCTTTAGCTGCATGTCAGCAACACAATGAGACCAAAGTAAGTGAACCGGATTTGACTGGTAAAGAGGTTGAAACAAGTCAAATCACAGACTGTAAGATAAAAGTGGGAGATGTCACTTTTACCAAATCCATCAATGGCGCAGATACATGTGTAACTATACTTACAGACGGAGGATTGAAATTCAGCTGCCCCGAAGGACTTGATTTCTTCTGTGATCCTAATGAAGGTAAGCTGTCCAACAATACACTGCCCGTATTGCTGATTCCAACGGACAATACCAAACCGTTCACGTTGACAGCCAAAGTAACTCCTGAATTCACCATTGAGGGACTTTACAATGCCGCCGACCTCTTTGTGTATGTCAACGATACACTTTGGCAGAAACTTGCCTTTGAGCAGGATGAATATGGCAACCACCGCATCGTGACGGTACGAACACAAGGTACATCCGATGACAACAACCATGATAAGATAGACACAAAATCGGTCTATATGAAAATATCTTCCGATACTCGGACTATCGCCAGCTACTATTCATTAGATAAAAAAGAGTGGCATATGGTGCGTCTGTACCGTAATGAATATCCCGATCAAATATATCTCGGCATCAGTAGCCAGTGTCCGCAACATGGAGGATGCACAAGCCTCATCGAAGATATAACTATCAGCCATGACAACGTGGGTGATTTCCGTATGGGTGAATAAATAAAAGTAAATAATATGAACAAGCGAATATTGATTTTAACCGGCAGCCCACGACGGGGAGGTAACAGCGACCTTATGGCGGACGCTTTTGCGAAAGGAGCATCCGAAGCGGGCAACATTGTTATGCGGTTCGATACTGCGCATAAACATATTCAAGGATGCAGAGCTTGCGATAATTGTTTCAGCAAGGAGAATAAAGCCTGTATTTTTAATGATGATTTCAATGAATTGGCATCTTTGATGGCAGAAAGTGATGTCATCGTATTCTGCACACCTCTTTATTGGTACTCGTTTCCTGCCCAGATAAAAGCAGCCATAGACAAGTTTTATTCTTTCATCATAGGTAAAAAAGATGTGCCTATTAAGGAATGTATGCTTCTTTCGTGTGGAGAATTGGAAGACCCTCATGTTTTCGATGGCATAGTGCGTTCCTTTGAACTCATTGCACAAGATAGGGGATGGAAAAACAGAGGCCATTATCTTGTAAATAGTGTCAATGAGAAAGGTGCAATTTTGAATACCGAACATCTACAAAAGATATATAATCTGGGGAAAGATTATGATTCCCCAATTGAGTTTTCTTGAGAACAATCGGAGCAAATTCGATTGCGACCGGGATAATCGGTATATAATTCAATACGCAAATTTATTTCATAATGAATTGGAAAGGTATTCTTATAACTTTGGTTTTCAGTATGGTGTCGTGGGGTACGCATGCTGAAAACCTCTTTGTCTCTTTACTGGGGAAGAACGAGGAGGAGGTTAATGAACGGCTCCAGCAAGTATGGAAGCATTTCTTTACACCGTCAGATTTGAACCGTTATGAAGCCGATGATGAAAAATCTGTTTATTACGAGGTCTCGAATAGTACAGCCTTTATTTTGGATACTGGCAACAACGATGTGCGCTCCGAAGGGATGTCGTACGGCATGATGATTAGTGTACAACTGGATCACCGTGAACAGTTCGATAAACTTTGGGAATGGTCGAAACGAAATATGGCATTTGCTCCCGATTCCAAATGGGACGGCTACTTCTGCTGGCAGTGCAAGCCCGACGGTACTAAGATTGGTGGAAGCAACGCTTCGGATGGAGAATTGTATTATGTTACTGCTTTGTTTCTTGCTTCAGAACGCTGGAACGAGCCTCGATACCGTGATGAAGCAAATAAAATATTGACCAAAGTCATGAGCAAAGCCGGTAGAGAGAGTGGAGTTTATAATCTTTTTGACCTTGACAATGGGCTTATAACTTTCGTTCCCGATCATGCGGGGCATAGTTTTACTGACCCTTCTTATATGCTTCCAGCTTTTTTAGACAAATGGGCACGTACAGCATCTGCCAATCGCTCATTTTGGGAAAAGGCTGCTACGGCAAGCCGCCAGCATCTAATCGCATCAGCCCACCCGGTTACCGGTCTCTATCCCGACTACAGTCGGTTTGACGGCAGAGCTTATGCTTGGCGTCATGCCGCTTATGATACCTCCATTTATATGTTCGATGCCATCCGTTGTCCCATAAACGTAGGTATGGATTATTATCTGTGCGGAAAGGATTGCCACAGACAGAAAGCAGTGATGTACCGTCTTCTTACATTCTTTAAGAACGATGGCTTCAAGCATGGTCATTTCACGCTTGATGGATCCAAGGCTTTCGGACAATACACTTGTGGCATGGCTGGTGCCAATGCCGTAGGAGCCATAACCCTTGCCCAGTCAAATATTCCCGAATATCGCGAACTTGCTCGTGAGTATGTTCAACGCCTATGGGATGTAAAACCGCCGACAGGCAAGTTCCGATATTATGAAGGTTTGGTCTATTTTCTTTCTATGCTACACGTATCAGGACGTTTCTCATTGGACTTCTGACATCAAAATAGATTATAAAAACTCACTATCAAGTGATATTGTTATCTGCCTACGCAATGACAAATATTCATTTGTAGCAAACTTATCAATTTATACAGGGATAAATCTTATTCTATATAATAGGGAATTAGGTATATTTCAAAATCTGAACGAACGGGAGTTCACATATACCGCTGTCCCAGAACGCTTGCTTCTGTATGAAGCAATATACGGAAGTAGGTTACTGTATATTCCTTACATAAATTGATGACAATCTGACGAGTGAAGAATGTCTCATAGAATATACTTTCCTGCAAATAGAAAAGAGTTATAATCTGAGAAAAAGAATTTGAACTGTCAAAGGGAATAACATCAAAAAAATAATTTGAAATAGTATAGCAAAAAAGCTTCGAAGACCATACAGCCCGTAAGCCTATAAAGACCTACGGGCTGTATTATCAATAATCAATGGCAATAACGCATGAATCGACATAACGCTGAAACAAGACACTTCCGTATGCTGACTTCCATAGGCTATCTACTGATAGCTTTGCTGGTAGGCGGCATCATGTACACATGGCTTGGCGAATGGCGAGACATGGAGGGACTGGAAGCCAAAAACCGAGAGATCGATGAATTTCGAAAAGAGGTAAACAATATTCATATTCATTTGATAGAGTTTTCTTTATTAGGTGAAACGATATTGGAATGGGATGATGAAGATTTAGGACTTTACCATGCTCGGCGTATGACAATGGACAGTATGCTTTGTCGGTTCAAAGCTATCTATCCGGTAGAACGCATAGACAGTGTACGCCATTTTCTCGAAGACAAGGAACGGCAGATGTGCCAAATCGTTCAGATACTTGAACAGCAACAAGCCATCAACGATAAGATAACCAGTCAAGTACCTATAATTGTGCAGAAGAGTGTGCAGGAACAGCCCAAGAAATCCAAGCGCAAGGGTTTCTTAGGCATCTTTGGCAAAAAGGAAGAAGCGAAACCAACTGCGACTACTACGATGCTCCGTTCCCTTAATCGGAATATGATAGCTGAACAACAGGCACAAAGCCGCCGTTTGTCGGAACACGCCGATAGTCTTGCTACACGAAATGCGGAACTCAACAGACAACTGCAAGGACTGGTAGTTCAAATGGATGAGAAGGTGCAAGCAGACATACAGAAACGGGAAGCTGAGATAACAGCCATGCGGGAACAATCGTTTATTCAGATAGGTGGCTTGACAGGATTCGTTGTGTTGTTATTGGTAATCTCTTACATAATCATCCACCGAAATATCACCCGTATCAAACGGTACAAACGAGAAACTGCGGATTTAATAGAACAGCAGATACAGTCTATCAAACAAAACGAGGCACTGATTGCCTCTCGTAAAAAAGCCGTTCATACCATCACCCATGAATTACGCTCTCCACTGACGGCAATAACGGGTTATGCCGGACTGATGCGGAAAGACTGCAATACGGATAAAACCGGGACGTATATCCGAAACATTCAGGAATCTTCTGACCGCATGCGTGAAATGCTGAACACCCTGCTGAATTTTTTCCGGCTGGACAACGGCAAGGAGCAGCCGAATTTCTCTCCTTGCCGGATTTCGGCAATCACGCACATTCTTGAAACGGAGTTTACACCCATCGCCATGAACAAGGGGCTGGCTCTTACCATAACCAATCAAACGGATACGGTTGTCCTGACCGATAAGGAACGTATCCTGCAAATCGGCAACAACCTGCTGTCAAATGCCATCAAGTTCACGGAGAACGGTGGCGTTTCTCTGACAACAGACTACGATAACGGTGTCCTGAAACTTATCGTCAAAGATACGGGCACAGGAATGACCGAAGAGGAACAGCAACGGGTATTCGATGCGTTTGAGCGTCTGTCAAACGCCGCCACAAAAGACGGCTTCGGACTGGGACTTTCCATCGTTCAGCGTATAGTGTCAATGCTCGGCGGCACGATACGGCTGGAGAGCGAGAAAGGCAAAGGCAGCAGTTTCACAGTGGAAATACCCATGCAGACAGCCGAAGAACTGCCGGAACAGATAAATCAAACAAGGATTCATCATGACCGTACATTCCATGATGTGATTGCCATCGACAATGACGAGGTACTTCTCTTGATGCTTAAAGAAATGTATGCACAGGAAGGCGTACACTGCGAAACCTGCACCGATGCTGCGGAACTGATGGAACTGATACGAAAAAAGGAATACAGCCTGCTTCTGACGGATCTGAACATGCCGGAAATCAACGGCTTTGAGCTGTTGGAGCTGCTACGTACCTCCAACGTTGGCAATTCAAAGACTATCCCGGTAGTCGTGACAACCGCTTCGGGCAGTTGCAGCAAGGAGGAACTTATGGAACGTGGATTCGCCGGATGCCTGCTCAAACCGTTCTCCATATCGGAACTTATGGAGGTTTCAGACAAATGCGCCATGAAAGGCAACCGGAATGAAAAGCCGGATTTCACCTCCCTGCTGTCCTACGGCAATGAAGCCGTCATGCTGGAGAAACTGATAACGGAAACCGGAAAGGAAATGCAGTCGGTCAGGGATGCGGAACAGCGGAAAGACCTTCAGGAACTGGACGCCCTGACACACCACCTGCGAAGTTCATGGGAGATACTCCGTGCCGACCAACCGTTAAGGGAGCTTTATAAACTGCTTCATTGCGATTGCACGCCTGACGATAAAACAATTGGCAATGCTGTAAAAGCTGTACTGGATAAGGGTTCGGAGATAATCCGGCTGGCAAAAGAAGAAAGGAGAAAATACGAAAATGGATAAGACAAAAACCATCGTGGTGGAGGACAACATCGTGTATTGCGAGTTTGTCTGCAACCTGCTGGCACGCGAGGGATTCCACACCGTGCAGGCTTTCCACCTCTCGACCGCGAAGAAATATCTGCAACAGGCCGCAGACGGGGACATCGTGGTTTCCGACCTGTGCCTGCCCGACGGCAACGGTATCGACCTTTTGCGCTGGATGCGCAAGGAGGGCAGGATGCAGCCATTTGTCATCATGACCGACTATGCCGAAGTGCATACGGCGGTTGAAAGCATGAAACTCGGCTCGCTGGACTACATACCCAAGCAGCTTGTGGAAGACAAGCTCGTCCCTTTGCTACGGAACATATTGAAGGAACGGCACACCGGACGAAGCCGTATGCCCCTGTTCTCGCGTGACGGCTCGGCGTTCCAAACCATCATGAAACGGATAAGGCTGGTAGCCCCCACCGACATGAGCGTGCTGATATTCGGGGAGAACGGCACGGGCAAGGAGCATATCGCCCATCTGCTGCACGACAAGGGCAAGCGGGCAGGAAAGCCGTTTGTGGCTGTGGACTGCGGTTCGCTCACCAAAGAACTTGCGCCGTCGGCTTTCTTCGGACACGTCAGAGGGGCGTTCACGGGTGCAGACAGTGCCAAGAAAGGTTATTTCCATGAGGCGGAAGGCGGCACGCTGTTCTTGGACGAGGTGGGCAACCTCGCACCGGAAACCCAGCAGATGCTTCTGCGTGCCATACAGGAACGGCGGTTCCGTCCCGTTGGCGACAAGTCAGACCGCAGTTTCAATGTCCGCATCATCGCCGCCACCAACGAAGATCTGGAGAAGGCGGTCCATGAAAAGCGTTTCCGGCAGGACTTGCTGTACCGCCTGCACGACTTCGAGATAACCGTTCCGCCGTTGCGCGACTGTCAGGAGGACATCATGCCGCTGGCTGAGTTCTTCCGTGAAATAGCGAACCGGGAACTGGAATGCGATGTCATCGGCTTTGACGGGGAAGCCCGCAAGACATTGCTGACCCATCCGTGGCCGGGCAATGTCCGTGAGCTTCGGCAGAAAATCATGGGAGCGGTGTTGCAGGCACAGACGGGTCTTGTCACGAAAGAGCATCTGGAACTTGCCTATCCAAAACCTAACTCACCTGTCAGCTTCGCCCTGCGCAACGATGCGGAAGACAAGGAGCGTGTCTTACGTGCGTTGAAGCAGGCGAACGGTAACCGCAAGGTTGCCGCCGAACTGCTCGGAATAGGACGTACAACGCTGTACAACAAACTGGAAGAATATGGATTGAAGTATAAATTTCAGCAACCATAGCCGCTAATTCGTCGGATTTGGCTATCTTTGCAAAAATTATAAATATGAATACTTCTTTTTGGGACTCCAACCTATTTCAAACAATTGTATTGATTGTTACTATTGGTACAACTGTCGGTATTGCTTTATGGCAATTTCATGTTCATAAACAAACAGAATTGAGGAATGCTGTATCAATTTTAATACTTCAAATAAAAGATATAGAAAAAAATATAGAATACATTTTTTCGGAAGGGCTTATAAATGGATTTATTCAAGAAGTACCCATGCACTATTCTACAATAATATTCGAAGAGAATCAATGGAACAAATACGCCCATAGTATTGTTGGACATATATCTCAAGAAGCGTTTGAAAAGATTGACACTTTCTTTAAGGTAGCTCAAAGAATACGTGAGCAACAAATTTATATAAAGCAAAAAATACAATTATCTATGGATAATAGAGTTTTTTACTATTATAACACTATCTATAACCAAGCAGTTATTGCAGATAATCCTGCACAATGTGTCCAACTGATGATAGATAAATTCAATGAACTTCTTGTACCGTCATATATTCAGAAAGAGTTTGCATCAGGATTAGAAAAAACATTGAAGCAGTATCATAAACTAACAGACGGTATTGCATATACGGAATTATTAAAACTAAAGTAGTATTATATAAAATATTATATTACCTTTGTAGTCAAGATAAGCGTTCTTGAGGATTATGCAGAATAAGACAAAATAGAGAACTTCGCTCGTTTCTAAATCGTTACCCATCAAGAAACGAATCTTTGCAAAATATTCAATTTCAGTGAGAAAGACAATTCGTAATGTCTTATCGTGTGTTTGGTGAGAAATATGATAGTTTCTCGTATCTCAGGAAATATGTTTTTTAAGAGGCTGAAAAATGATAAAGCCGAACTGTTTTCCCAACAGCCCGACTTCCATCAAACATCCAATAAAAAAATTAGAGTTCGTTTTTGGTTATTTTATCTTATGAATAACAGCTCTCTATATTTAGGTAGTGTCCACATCTGGTCATCGACAATTAATTCCAGTTTATCAATGTGGTAACGAATCTGTTCCAGCATTGGTGAAATATTGTCGTGGTAAGCGATTGCTTTTTCACGCTCATCGGCAATTTTGTTTGCTACTTTGCGAGCTTCTACCATTGCATCTACATGCTCTTTAATGTAAATGGTATGTTCGGAAATCTTACGGATAATTGCCAGATTTTCCGATGATAGATGTTCAGCTTCTTCGGCAGGGAACAGTCCTTTCATTTTATAAACGTTATCCAACAGTTTGGTCTGATATTCAGTAGCGATAGGTACGATGTGGTTCATGACCAGATCGCCCAATACACGTGCTTCTATCTGGATTTTCTTCGTGTAAGTTTCCCATTTTACCTCATTACGAGCTTCTAGCTCTTTCTGAGTCATGACTCCGGTTGATTCAAACATCTTGATGCTTTCCGGAGTAAGGTAACGGTCGAAGATAAGCGGGCAGCTGGTTTCACAATCCAGTCCGCGGCGGGCTGCTTCTTCTTTCCATTCGTCGCTGTATCCGTTACCGTCGAAGCGGATAGGCTTGCATAGTTTGATGTATTTGCGGATAACCTGAATGATAGCAGAAACTTTCGGCTCTCCTTTTTCCATGAGTTCATCTACGTCTTTCTTGAATTCGATGAGCTGTTCAGCCACCGCAGTATTCAGGGCGATCATTGCACTGGCACAGTTGGCCTCCGAACCTACAGCACGGAACTCGAATCTGTTTCCGGTGAAGGCGAAAGGAGAGGTACGGTTACGGTCTGTATTGTCAATCAGCAATTCCGGAATCTGTGGAATATCGAGTTTCATACCATGCTTTCCGCCCAGTGAAATCAGTTCGTCGGTAGAACTGTCTTCCATATGATCCAGAACCTTACTCAACTGTCTTCCAAGGAATGAAGAAATAATTGCGGGGGGTGCTTCGTTGGCTCCCAGACGGTGAGCGTTGGTTGCACTCATGATAGATGCTTTCAGCAGACCGTTGTGGCGGTATACAGCCATCAGGGTGTTGACTACGAATGTGATAAAGCGCAGGTTTTCTTCAGCTGTTTTTCCCGGAGCCATCAGCAGGATACCGGTATCTGTTCCCAGTGACCAGTTGTTGTGCTTACCCGAACCGTTTACACCTTTGAATGGTTTTTCGTGCAATAAGACACGGAACCCGTGTGTACGTGCCACTTTTCTCATAAGCGACATGATAAGCATGTTATGGTCTACTGCCAGGTTACATTCTTCGAATATCGGAGCAAGTTCAAACTGGTTAGGTGCTACCTCATTGTGACGTGTCTTGACCGGAATACCCAATTCCAAAGCCTGAATTTCCAGATCTTTCATGAAAGCAGCCACACGGGTAGGGATAGCACCGAAATAATGGTCTTCCAGCTGCTGGTTTTTAGATGCCTCGTGTCCCATCAGAGTACGACCCGTCAGAAGCAAGTCTGGACGTGCTGCATACAGACCTTCGTCCACCAAGAAGTATTCTTGTTCCCATCCCAGGTAAGCAACTACTTTCTTGACATCCGGGTTGAAATAATGGCAGACATCTACGGCAGCCTTGTTGACTGCTCTCAGTGCTTTCAGCAACGGAGTTTTATAGTCGAGTGATTCTCCGGTGTATGCAATGAATACGGTAGGAATACACAATGTATCATCCACAACAAATACTGGTGATGAAGGATCCCATGCACTGTAACCACGTGCTTCGAATGTATTTCGGATACCTCCGTTAGGGAATGAAGAGGCGTCCGGTTCTTGCTGAACAAGTAATTTTCCTGAAAATTCTTCCATCATGCCGCCTTTGCCGTCGTGTTCCACGAAAGCATCGTGCTTTTCGGCAGTACCTTCTGTCAATGGCTGAAACCAGTGAGTATAGTGTGTAGCTCCCAGTTCCATAGCCCATCTTTTCATACCTTCTGCTACTTTGTCGGCGATGTCGCGGTCGAGTGCAACACCGTTATCCATGGCATCTACCAGCTTACTGTAAACAGGAGTAGGCAGATACTTGAACATCTTTTCGCGGTTGAAAACATACTTTGCGAAGTATTCGCTTGGTCGTTCTGACGGAGCCGTTACTTCTAAAGGTTTTGTCTGGAAAGCTTTTTCTACAACTCTAAATCTTAACTTTGACATAATACCTTGATTTTAATTAATTTATTAATAAGATGTTTGATTTATTCATTTTTAATGACTGTAAGCTGATTCTCCATGTTCGTAGATATCGAGTCCTTCTTCTTCTACTCTTTTATCTACACGGATACCAACCAGACGGTCAGTTATTTTAAATAATATATAGGTCATTACAGCACTGAATACGATTGATATGACTGTTGCTATGATTTGTATCCACAACTGATGCCAGTCACCGTACAAGGCTCCTTTTACTCCGCCTTCTCCGGAGATGAACTGAGTGGCAAATACACCGGTAAGAATGGATCCTACTATACCTCCGATGCCATGTACTCCGAAAGCATCCAGTGTGTCATCATATTTGAATCTGGGTTTGATGACTGCTACCATGTAGAAACAGATAAGCGGGGTAATTAAGCCGATAAAGAAAGCTCCGATGATATCTACAGTTCCGGCTGCCGGAGTGATTGCTACCAGACCTGATACAGCACCGGTACATGCCCCTACGGTTGTTGGCTTTTTATTGTGTATCCAGTCGACTGCCATCCATGTAAGTGCTGCTACGCAAGTGGCTAGATGGGTAACAAGGAATGCGTTAGCTGCTATACCGTCGGCATTCAGTCCACTTCCTGCATTGAATCCGAACCATCCCAGCCATAGAAAAGCTGTTCCTAGGAATACAAATGTGATGTTGTGTGGAGTCATAGGGTGTCCAATCTTGTAGTCGCTTCTTTTTCCTGCCATAATGGCCATAACAAGAGCTGAAATACCTGCGTTGATGTGTACTACCGTTCCTCCTGCAAAATCTATTGCACCCATCTGCTGGAGAAATCCTCCTCCCCATACCCAATGTGCCATAGGTATATATACCAGTATGCTCCATAATACGGTGAACAGCAGGAAGCCCGAAAATTTAATGCGCTCGGCAAAAGCTCCTAAAATAAGGGCAGGGGTGATAATTGCGAACATGCACTGGAACAGGACAAATATCAGTTCCGGAATGTTACCGGCGGAAAGACTACCTGTTGTAATGCCATTTAGCAGAACTTTGTCGAATCCTCCTATCAGGAATCCCCAGCGACTGCCGCTTTCCATCAGATCTGTTCCAAAAACAAAACTGTAACCAAAGGCGATCCATATGATAGTGACGGCACATACGATAAGCATACATTGCATAATAATGCTTAGTACATTTTTCTGTCGAACCAATCCTCCGTAAAATAAAGCAATACCGGGAATTGTCATTAACAGTACGAGCAAGGTGGCAACAATCATCCATGCTGTGTTTCCTGTGTCGAGTATAATGTTTGTATCCATAATTATTCTTGTTTAGTTTTGTATTTTGTATCGTTTCGTTTGTTTATTTCTCCTGTTCTGCATTGTATAATGCTATGTCACCACGCTCTCCGGTTCGGATTCGGATAGAATCTTCTACAGGGATGATAAAAATACGTCCGTCTCCGATTTCTCCCGTGCGGGCAGCTTGCATGACAGCTTGTACTGTCTTTTCTACATTCTTATCGCGTACGACAATTGATATAAGTATTCTTTCTATCGAACTGGTGTCGTATACGATTCCTCGGTAAATGCGACCTTCGCGTGTCTTACCTACTCCTCTTACATCGTAGTAAGAGAACCATTCGATATCAGCTGCCAATAAAGCCTCTTTGACATCTTCAAACCGTGTTCTGCGAATAATTGCCTCAATTTTTTTCATAAGCGTTGTATTTGTATTTTGTAATGTATAAACGTTATCCTGTCTTTTTAACCTTAATATCAAAACTATACCTAAATTTTCTCTCTCTCTTAGAAATTAATGCCAAATACAAAGTAAGCTCCTTCTGTTGCCGGATTCCATATGGCTTTAGCCGATACCGGTAATGAATACGATTCTGCTATATCTAGTGTTTTTGTTGCTGCCAGACTTATATTTGCTATTTCAAAGCCATTAGCTCCAAAGTCATCGCTTCCGGATTTGTTGTAGAAGCTTGTAGCCCATGGAGTAGCTCCCACTTCAGCGCACCAGTCTAAACCTCCCAGCTTGAAAGGAGCGGCTAGGGAAAAATAAGATGAATAAGCTCGTTCTCCTTTCTTGTTAAGTCCGTCATTTCCGGCAAAGTTGGTGTACCAGTTGACTGCTATGAAGTCGAAATCATATCCTATTTGTGCTTCGAACACATGCGATGTATTTCTTGCGCCATAGTGGAAATAACCGGCTCCTCCGTCAAACCAATAATCTGTGATTGAAGCGCTAAAGCCTTTAATGCTATATCCTACTGTCAAATCGAACTCTTTGGTATCATCTTTATCAAATCCTACCGTTCCCCATCCTGATAACCATATTCCTTTGTAACTGATGGAAGCGGAAGGCTGAATACTGATATTTCCCAAATCCTGTCCTCGCCAAATATATCCACTGACGATGTCGGCTCCGATATCAGCTTCGATATGTTCTTGTGCCGATAAGGCTGCAGGTAGCATTGCTATTATTGCTGCTGCTAGTTTGTGTTGAATCGTTGTTTTCATTGCTTTTGCTTTTTAAATTAGTGTATTTGTATCTATTTGTATTGCGTTTTGTTTATTTTGTGTTTAAATTATATATAATATTTTGTATTTGTTTCTTTTTGTTTTTCTGTATTGCAAAATTATATCTTTTTGCTTTTGTGTGGAACATTGAAAGAGCAAATTGTTTCTTATAAAATCATATATGTTTTATTTTGAAACTAAAATCTTGTATTGTATTTTAAATTGAAACTTAAATTGTTTTATATATGATAAATTGATACAAATATCGTTCTTTATGAATCTTTTTGTATTCGATTTGGATGAAGAGATAACTTAACATTGCTTTTTTCCAGGTATAGATAACTTATTGTTTACAAATAACGTCAGCAGAGGGCATATAATTTTTGTACAAAAATTTTAGAAACATCGAGAAGTTTCTTGTAAAATATCAGCATATTTTTTTAAAACATCAGCATATTTTCGGAGAGAGGTGAGAATACTATTTATAAGCAGGTTTATAGCCATAAAAAAGGCCGTCGTTACTACTTGATAAACAAGAAGTAATCGACGGCCTCCCTTTTTATTTTATTATATTTTATATCCAGTTCTGTAAGCGCTGCATGGCTTCCTGACATTCTTCACGTTGTCCGAAGGCTGTGAGTCGTAAATAACCTTCACCGCTTGGACCGAAACCAACTCCCGGAGTACTTACGATGTTTACCTCGTATAGTAACTGGTCGAAGAATTTCCATGAAGTCATACCTTCCGGAACTTTCAGCCAGATATATGGAGCATTTATACCTCCGTAAACACTGAATCCTGCTTTTTTCAGACCTTCGCGCATGATACGGGCATTCTCCATGTAATAGTTTATAGTTTCTTTTATCTGTTTCTGCCCGTCGGGGGTATAGATCGCTTCTGCGCCGCGCTGGGTTATGTAGCTTGTTCCATTGAATTTTGTACATTGACGGCGGTTCCATAGCGGATTAAGCGGAATACGCTGTCCGTCCAGGCTGGCTGCTGTTACCTCTTTGGGGATGACAGTATACCCGCAACGTACACCGGTGAATCCAGCTGTTTTCGAGAAACTGCGGATCTCGATTGCCACCTTTTTGGCTCCTCGTATTTCGTAGATGGAGTGGGGCACGTTAGGCTCCTGAATGAAAGCTTCGTATGCTGCATCGAAGATAATCAGTGTATCATTCGAGAGTGCATAATCTACCCATTTCTTTAACTGTTCGTGGGTTAGGGTAGTGCCTGTCGGATTGTTAGGATAGCACAGATATATCAGGTCGACTCTGTGCTTAGGCAGCTCGGGTATGAAATTGTTTTCTTCAGTGCATGGAAGATAAGTTACATTACTCCATTTTCCGTTTTCATCCAGTGTTCCTGAACGTCCGCACATGATGTTGCTGTCTACATAAACAGGATATACCGGATCAGTAATTCCCATGCTGTTGTCCCAGCGAAGCAGTTCACCGATGTTGCCGGTATCACTTTTAGCTCCATCGCTGATGAATATTTCTGATGGGCTGAGGCTGATGCCACGTGAGGCAAAATCATGTTTGATAATTGCTTCTATCAGAAAGTCGTATCCTTGTTCCGGTCCGTATCCGCGGAAAGTCTTGGCGTTTGCCATTTCATCTACGGCACGGTGCATGGCTTCTATGCAGACGGGAGGAAGTGGGCGCGTGACGTCACCTATTCCCAAGCGAATTAAATTTTTTCCAGGATGAGTAACTTTAAATGCATTGACTTTTTTAGCAATGTCCGAGAATAAGTAGCTTCCCGGCAGCTTCAGAAAATGTTCGTTTACTAATGCCATAATGTATAATTATATTTCTATTTTACCATCAAATACTTTAGTAGCAGGTCCTGTCATATAAATATGATTATCGCCTGCCCATTCTATTTCAAGTGTTCCTCCATCCATTACGATGGAATTTTTTCTGCCACATCGGTCTGTAAAAGCTGAGGCTACAGCTGTGGCGCATGCTCCTGTACCGCATGCCTGAGTGATTCCAGAGCCTCGTTCCCATACTCTCATCCGGACTTTGCTGTCGGTAAGAACCTGAACAAATTCTACATTTACCCGGTCGGGGAACAAAGGATGATGCTCTAGGGCAGGGCCTACTTCTTCCAGCTTTATTTTGTTAATCTCGTCAACAAAGATTACCAGATGGGGGTTACCCATTGATACGGCGATGCCTTTGGAGGCGATATAACCTTCACCCAAAGCTACTTCGTGAATATCTGTCGGAATACCCATATCGACCGTTACGCTTTCTACCGTGTTTTTATCGTTGAGATGCAGGTGTAAAATCTTGATGCCCGACAATGTTTCAAGCTGGATGTCTGTCTTGTTGGTAAGACCTTCTTCGTATAAATATTTGCCGATGCAACGGCTGGCGTTGCCGCACATGCGAGCTTCGGAGCCGTCGGCATTGAATATACGCATTTTAAAGTCGGCCTGGTCTGAAGGGCAGATAAGAACCAGTCCGTCGGAACCAATACCTGTATGGTAGCGGCTCCATTCGACTGACAGTTCTTCCGGATTATCTATCGGATAGCGCAGGGTGTTGACATAAATATAGTCATTTCCTGCGCCATGCATTTTTGTAAATTCAATTTCCATATCAGTTTATTGTTGGTTGAATGGCAATGCAGTATTATTGCTTTTTTAGTAAGCAGCCTCGTGTACTCCGGCTACTGCGCGGCCACTCGGATCGTTCAGGTTTTTGAAACTTGCGTCCCATGCCAGTGCTTCGGCTGTAGAACATGCGACACTTGGTACACTCGGTACGCTTTTGGCTGCCGACGCACTGGGGAAGTGTTCTTCGAAAATACAACGGTAGTAATATTCTTCCTTGTTCTGTGGCGGGTTGATCGGGAAACGTTCTGCTGCATGTTGCATTTCCTCGTCGCTGACAGCGGCTGCTGTAATTGCTTTCAGGGTGTCAATCCACGAATATCCCACTCCGTCGGAGAACTGCTCTTTCTGTCGCCATGCTACACTCTCTGGCAGAAGAGAAGCAAAGGCATCACGTACGATACGTTTTTCGATGGTATGTCCCGGGCACATTTTTACAGCCGGGTTCAGGCGCATGGCTACATCCAGAAACTCTTTGTCGAGGAACGGCACACGACCTTCTACACCCCATGCAGAAAGTGATTTGTTGGCACGCAGGCAGTCGTACAAGTGGAGTTTGGAGAGCTTGCGGACAGTTTCTTCGTGGAAGGCTTCCGCTGTAGGAGCTTTATGGAAGTAAAGGTAACCTCCGAATACTTCATCAGCTCCTTCACCACTTAGTACCATTTTGATACCCATCGACTTGATGACTCGAGCCAGCAGATACATCGGAGTAGAGGCACGGACGGTTGTCACGTCGTATGTTTCGATGTAATAAATAACGTCGCGTATGGCATCCAGACCCTCCTGAATCGTATAATTGATCTCATGATGTACAGTACCGATATGTTCGGCTACCAGCCGGGCTTTTTCCAGATCGGGAGCATCTTTCAGACCTACGGCAAAGGAGTGCAGCTGAGGCCACCAGGCAGGAGCTTTCCCATCAGTTTCGATACGTTTGTCGGCGTAAATCTTTGCTATGGCGGAAATAACCGAAGAGTCCAACCCTCCTGACAAAAGCACTCCATAAGGAACATCGCTCATCAGCTGACGGCGTACGGCTGCTTCGAGAGCTGTACGCACCTCGTTTACCTGAGTGGTATATGCTTCTGATTCGGGTAATGAAGTATAACGGTCTTTTACGGCCTGATATTCCATCCAGTCACGTTTGTACCATCGCTCCATTTTACCTTCTCTGCTCCAGTAATAGTGTCCGGGAAGGAACGGTTCATACTCTTCGCAGAATCCTTCCAGAGCTTTCAGTTCACTGGCACAGTATACGGTTCCGTCTGCATCATGTCCTATATATAAAGGTATAACGCCTATCGGGTCACGGGCAATCAGAAATTCATCACGCTCTTCGTCATAGAGGGCAAATGCAAAAATGCCGCTCAAGTCTTCCAGAAAATGTATGCCTTTTTCCTGATAAAGTGCCAGAATCACTTCGCAGTCACTGCCTGTCTGAAAATTATATTTGCCGGCATACTGCGCACGTATGTCGCGGTGATTATAGATTTCGCCGTTTACGGCAAGTACTTTTTTTCCGTCGCTTGAGTAGAGGGGTTGCCCTCCTGATTGCGGATCGACGATGGAAAGACGTTCGTGTGCCAGTATGGCGCTTCCACCGCAGTAAATGCCACTCCAGTCCGGACCGCGGTGGCGTATCTTTTTCGCCATCGACAAGGCTTTCTGCCTGAGTTCTGGCGTTTGTTGTTTGATATTGAAAATGCAGGCTATTCCACACATAATGTTTCTGTTTTTAAATGTTCTTTAATGGCTGCCCTTTTGCAGCATAGCATCAATTTCAGCGGCTGCCCGGCGTCCTGCTGCTATACATTTTACTACCAGGCTCGGACCTGTAGCAGCATCTCCGGCTACTACCGCGTTTTGAGGAAGCTCGGGTAATTGTGGTTTGAGGAATCCCATGGCAAGCAATACTAAATCTGCTTCTATGATTTCTTTTTTGCCAGTAGGACGCATTTGAGGGCGTCCGCCGTCTGCTGCGGGAATCCATTCCACCTCTTCAACTTCTACGCCGCATACACGTCCGTCTTCAGTTCCCAGAAAACGGTTTGAAGTAAGACTCCAACGGCGTGTACATCCTTCCTCATGACTTGAACTGGTCTTCAGAACTACGGGCCATTGTGGCCAGGGGGTTGCGGGATTATGACCAACAGGAGGTTTAGGCATGATTTCTATCTGGCATACACTGATAGCTCCCTGACGATTGGCTGTTCCGATACAATCGCTTCCTGTATCACCTCCTCCGATTACGAGAACTTTCTTGTTCTTTGCCGTGATACGTTCTTCGTCGCTGAATGTCTGTCCGGCTAGAACTCTGTTTTGCTGTGCCAGTATTTCCATGGCAAAATGAATGCCGCGAAGTTCACGTCCGGGGATGTTCAAGTTGCGTGCCTCTGGTGTTCCTGTACAGATAGCGTATGCATCAAATCCTTCGGGTAAATGTTCCAAGTCGATTGTTGAGTTTGTCTTGAAGCAAATACCTTCGTCTTCCATAATCTTCAGTCGGCGGTCGATTACTGGTTTATGCAGTTTAAAGTTCGGTATGCCGAAACGTAATAAACCTCCTATATATTCGTCTTTTTCGAATACAGTAACCTGATATCCCCGACGGTTTAATTGATTGGCAGCAGCCAGTCCGGCAGGTCCGGAGCCGATGACAGCAACTTTTAATCCGTTTCTTTTGTATTGTTTTGCTGTAATATATCCTTCTCTGAATGCTGCTTCGATGATAGCAGCTTCGTCTTCTCGGATAGTAACCGGTGAGTCAATACTCAGCTTGAGCACACATGACTTCTCGCATAGTGCGGGGCAAACCCTTCCGGTAAACTCCGGAAAATCGTTTGTACGGGTTAATATTTCATAAGCTTCACGCCATTTACCATTACTTAATGCGTCCTGAAATTCGGGAGGACGGTTGCCCAGCGGGCATGCCCAGTGACAGAAAGGTACACCGCAGTCCATGCAGCGTGATGCCTGCAACTTGCGTTCGCTTGAGTTCAGTGTTTGTTCTACTTCTCCAAAGTCAGAGATGCGTTCGTGGATGGGGCGATAGCCTGCCTCCTGGCGAGGTATATTTAGAAATGCTTTAGGATTTCCCATGTCAATAGTTTTATTAGTTGTTCTTTAGTAATCTCTTTGTACTTCTGCTATTTTCTGCTGAAGCTTTTTCATTTGTTCTTCTGCCAGCACGCGCTTGTATTCGATAGGAGTGACTTGAATAAACTCGTCTACATGTTGCTGCCAGCTATCGAGCAGTGTACGTGCTAACTTGGAACCTGTATATTTCCAGTGAGATTCTATCAGTTCGCGAAGTTCTTTACGTGCAGCAGAGTCTTCCAACAGGCTGAGTTCCACCATTTCCATATTGCAGAAATAATCGAATGTGCGTTCCGGATCCCATACATATGCGATACCGCCACTCATTCCGGCAGCGAAATTTCGTCCGGTATGTCCTAAGACAACAACTCGTCCGCCTGTCATATACTCGCAGCAGTGGTCGCCTACGCCCTCTACTACAGCAATGGCTCCTGAGTTTCTGACAGCAAAGCGCTCACCTACACATCCGTTTATATATACTTCTCCGGTTGTAGCCCCATACATTAGGGTGTTGCCGGCAATTGTATTTTTTGAAGCATCAAAGCAAGATCCCATTGGAGGAAGTACAGCTATACGTCCGCCGCTTAAACCTTTACCGACATAATCGTTTGCTTCACCTTCTAGACGGAAACTGATACCCCGTGTAAGGAATGCGCCGAAACTTTGACCTGCGGAGCCTTTGAATTTGACATTAATAGTTCCATCGGGTAGTCCTTTGTGTCCATATCTGGTGGCAACTTCTCCAGCAAGCATAGTTCCTACTGAACGGTCTGTATTCGAAATGGTATATTCCAACTCTACCTGTTTCCCTTTTTCCAGCGCTTCGTGTGCCGCAGCAATGATTGATCGGTCTTTTACCTCAGAAAGATCGGTAGGATGGTCGGCCGTATGGTGGATATCTGTTCCGTTATCTACCTGATGGAGAATACGGCTGAAGTCTAATCCTCCTATTTTTCCAGCATTATCATGCGGAATAATCTCGATAAGGTCTGTTCTGCCAATAATGTCTTCCAGATGTGTGAAGCCCATATCAGCCAGATACTCTCGTACTTCCTGAGCAAGGAATTCGAAGTAGTTGATCAGGTAGCGATAGTGTCCGCGGAAATGTTCACGCAATTTTTCGTCTTGGGTAGCGACTCCTACCGGACATAAGTTGGTGTGGCATTTACGCATCATTACACATCCCAACACAATCAGAGCAGCTGTACCAAAAGCGTATTCATCGGCTCCCAGCAATGCCATGCTGATGATGTCACGACCCGTTTTTAATTGTCCGTCTGTTTGCAGGCGAACTTGTCCGCGCAGTCCGTTAAGTACGAGTGTTTGCTGTGTTTCACTCAATCCTATTTCAGGTGGAATACCCGCATATCTCATCGAAGAAGCTGGTGATGCACCTGTTCCTCCTTCTGCTCCAGAGATAACAATTAAATCAGCTTTGGCTTTCGCTACTCCGGCTGCAATTGTTCCTACACCGCTTTCTGCTACCAGTTTCACGCTGATAGTTGCACGTGGGTTTACATTTTTCAGATCGAAAATAAGTTGTGCCAAATCTTCGATACTGTAAATGTCGTGATGAGGTGGAGGAGAAATGAGGGAAATGCCAGGGATGGAGTGACGTGTACGTGCTATCACTTCATTGACCTTGAATCCTGGTAACTGACCGCCTTCTCCCGGTTTTGCTCCTTGGGCTACTTTGATTTGGATTTCTTCTGCATTGACCAGATATTCAGTTGTGACTCCAAAGCGTCCTGAAGCGATCTGCTTGGTCTTACTGCATAGACTGATATCTTCATTGTCACTGTCGGAATGATATACGGCGCTGAATCGTGCACTGTCTTCTCCACCTTCTCCGGTATTGCTTCGTGCACCCAGTTTGTTCATGGCAAGCGCCATGGCTTCATGAGCTTCTTTACTGATGGCGCCGAATGACATTGCACCGGTTACGAAATGTCTGACAATGTTTTCTACCGGTTCGACAGAGTTTATGTCTATCGGATTACTCCGGAAACTGAAAAAGTCACGAAGGAATACAGGAGCTGACTTCTCGTTTGCTTTTTGTGTGAACTCCTTAAATTTCTTGTAGCTTCCGGTACGAGTGGCCAGTTGTAGCAAACTAATGGTATCAGGGTTCCATGCATGTATTTCACCATCCTTGCGGAAAGAGAATTGTCCGATATTATCGAGCATTGCTTCTGCGTCATCATCGGTGATGGAAACTCCAGCGGTGTGGAATTTCAGATAATCGTTTGCAATGTCTTTCAGACCGGCTCCGCCGATAGTAGAAATACAAGTACCGAAGTATCTTTTCATCATTTCCGAATTCAATCCTACAGCTTCAAAAAGTTTTGCGCCACGATATGATCGGATGGTGCTGATACCCATCTTGCTCATTACCTTATATAGTCCTTTACACAAGGCCTTTATATAGTTTTTTTCGGCTGTATTGTAATCCAGTTGTACGTCGCCTCTCTTTACTAATCCGTCTATTACTGCAAATGCCATATACGGACAAATTGCACTTGCGCCGTAGCCTAATAATAAGGCAGCGTGCATTACTTCGCGTGCTTCACCACTTTCAACTATCAGAGCAGTCTGTACACGTTTTTGTACTGATATCAGATGATGGTGTACGGCACTTACAGCAAGTAAGGAGGGAACTGGTGCGTGGCTCTCGTCTATATCCCGATCTGAAAGTACAATGTAATTAGCTCCTCCATCGACTGCTTCTTCTGCTTTCTTACATAGGTTGTCAATAGCGGCACGCAATCCGTCTTCTCCAGTTTGGGCGTCAAAGACCATTTTTAGCTTTACAGTACTGAAGCCCTTGTATCTGATGTTGCACAATATATCAAGTTGTGTATTTGTCAGTATCGGATGAGGCAGACGTACCATCTTACAATGCAGGGCATCTGGGGTAAGAATGTTCTTTCCTACCGCACCAATGTATTCAGTCAGTGACATTACCAGTTCTTCACGAATTGGATCAATCGCTGGATTGGTAACTTGGGCAAACTGCTGTCTGAAATAGTTGAAAAGCAGCTGAGGCTTTTCTGATAAGACGGCAAGCGGGGTGTCATTTCCCATTGACGCTGTTGGTTCAGCCCCTGTTTTACACATTGGAGTCAGCGTTCTTTCTACATCTTCACGTGTGAATCCGAAAATACGCAACCGGCGTCCGGCATCTTTTACTGCATTTTCTACTTTACGTCCGCTCCGCAATGTATCGAGCTCGATACGGTTGGCAGAAAGCCATTCTGAGTAAGGTAGGGCAGAAGCCAGGTTTTCTTTTACTTCATTGTCATAATATATTTTTCCCTCTTGTGTGTCGACAAGTAGAATCTTGCCGGGCTGCAATCTTCCTTTTGCTTCAATCTCGTCGGGGTTGAAACTGATTGTTCCTGTCTCGCTTGCCACAACCATTGTGCCACTCTTGGTAACCAGCCAGCGTGCCGGACGGAGTCCGTTACGGTCGAGCATACCTCCGGCATAGCGGCCGTCGCTGAAAAGCAAGGCGGCTGGTCCGTCCCATGGTTCCATTAAGATGGAATGATACTCGTAAAAAGCCTTTAATGCAGGGCTGATAGGGTTTTTGTCATTCGTCGATTCTGGAACCATCATGGCAAGTGCATGAGGTAAACTTAATCCTGACATGACAAAAAATTCCAGTACGTTATCCATTGAAGCACTGTCGCTCATGCCTGGTTGTATGATGGGGCGTATTTGTGAAATATCTCCTAGTGCTTCCGATGACAATACGCTTTCTCTGGCTTCCATCCATGCACGATTTCCCCGGATCGTATTTATCTCACCATTGTGTGCCATCATACGGAATGGTTGTGCCAAGCTCCATGTAGGGAAAGTATTGGTACTGAAACGTGAATGTACCAAGGCTAGGGCACTGGTAAAATAGGGTTGTGTCAGATCGGCATAATACTCTCGCAACTGAGTGGAAGTAAGCATACCTTTGTATACCATGTTCCGGCTGGAGAGTGATACTATATAGAAGTCTTTGTGTTCGATTCTGTTCTCTATCTTTTTCCTTATTATATATAGTTTCTTTTCAAGAAATTGTTCGTCTGCCTCTGCCGTAATAAATATTTGTTTTACATCAGGCTCTGTTGCAAGAGCATCTTTTCCGAGCACATTTGAATTGACAGGAACACTTCGTACGTGCATGAGCGTCATACTTTCGCGTTCTATTTCTTCAATCATTATGCTCATGATAGCTTGTTGAGCCTCTTTATCTTTGGGCATAAAGACTAGTCCGGTTCCATATTTCCCTTTTTCGGGCACAGGGATTCCTTGTAGCAGAATGAATTCATGAGGTATCTGGACCATAATTCCAGCTCCATCCCCCGTTTTATTATCTGCTCCTTCAGCACCGCGATGCTTCATGTTTTCCAATACTCTTAGGGCAGAGTCTATCAAATCGTGCGATTTTGTACCATGTAGGTTGACTATCATACCTACACCACAAGCATCATGTTCATTGGCTGGACTATATAGTCCGCATTGATGTTGCGGTATATTTACGCTGTTATTTGATAAAATGTAACCTTTTTCTTTCATTTGCTTTCTTATTTTGTTTTTATATCCGTTTGTTGCTTCTTTGTGTTTGCAAAAATATATATATGCTTTCAAAAAACAAATAAAGATGAAAGAGAGTTTTGATAAAATATATTTTTCTATTACAGTTTCTTATATATGTATTAATTATTGCTATTTAAAATAACAATATATTACTTTACTGCCGTAAAATATTTTAATTTGATTATTTTGCTTACGGGAAAGTATTTTTTACAACATCCCTTATAAAGTAAGTTTTAAGTTATACAATGATATACTTTTCTACTTTTGAAATATTCACCTGCGTGTTTACAGAACATTTTTTACCTTTGCAGTATGTTTAGACAAAAGGTTATTCAATATATAAATGAGAAACACTTGTTTCATCGTAGCGATAAGATACTTGTGGCATTGAGTGGCGGTGCAGATTCCGTTGCTTTGCTGCGTGTGTTGTTGCTGGAAGGATATAATTGCGTTGCAGCACATTGCAATTTTCACTTACGTGGTGAAGAATCTGACCGGGATGAAGAATTTGTTCAGAATTTGTGTCGAGGACTGGATGTACCACTTCAGGTTATACATTTTGATACGAACGGATATGCTTCCCGAAAAAGAATTTCTATTGAGATGGCTGCACGCGAACTTAGGTATGAATGGTTCGAACAGGTACGTCTACAGGTTGGAGCAAGTGTGATAGCTGTAGCTCATCATCGTGATGATAGTGTAGAAACTTTTCTTTTGAACTTAGTCAGAGGGACAGGTATTAATGGACTTAAGGGAATTGCTGCTGTCAATGGTAAAGTGGTGCGTCCGCTGCTTGACGTCAGCCGTGATGACATATTGGCTTTTCTTGCCGATTTGAAACAAGATTATGTGACCGACAGTACAAATCTGGAAGATGAATATCTGCGTAATAAGCTTCGTCTTAATGTTATCCCGTTATTAAAAGAGATAAATCCTTCTGTCTGTGAATCAATAACTGAAACTGCACGCAGACTGTCTGATGTGGAGGCTGTGTACCGTAAGTCGATACAAACAGTATGTACAGAAGTAACAGAGAGGGAAGGTAAATTCAGTATTTCCCGAATAATGAAAGCTGTAGCTCCCCTTGCCGTTTTGTTTGAATTACTACATCCTTATGGCTTCAATGCTGTTCAACTGAAGAATATATATCGAAGTTTAGGTACAGAATCAGGTAAATTGTTTTATTCAGAAAACTATGTTTTGCTGCGTGACCGCGATTATTTATTTCTGAAAAGAAGAGAAGAATCGAAGGAGGATCAATCTTACACTTTACATCAGGAAATTTGTCAAATAGAAGATGGTTTTGAGGTTTCCCGAAATCCTGAACTTGCCTGTTTGGATGCCGATATTGTAAAAGAACCACTTGTATTGCGCCGGTGGCAGTCGGGGGATAAGTTTGTTCCTTTCGGTATGCATAGTTTCAAAAAAGTGCGTGACTATCTGCGCGATCGTAAATACTCTTTGTTTGAGAAAGAGAACCAGTATGTAGTCTGTTCGGGAGAGAATATTGTATGGCTGGTAAATGAACGTACTGATAATCGTTTTCGTGTAACCGAAAAGACGCAAAGAGTTTTGAAACTTTGGATAGACTAAGGGACAGCCGAACTTAATAAATACCTATAAATAGGGATTGCGTACCCTGTATAGATTGTCTTACTTTGTAAACGAAAATAATGTATGAATTCTATTTTTAATATGTGCGGAACCAAAATATATAAGCCAACCGATAAGATGAGTGACTTGATTTGCGAAAACTATGCTTTGTTGCAAGTCTTAAGTCGTTTTGGTGTATCACTGGGATTCGGAGATAAGTCAGTACAGGAGGTATGCAGCATGAATGGAGTAGATTGTACCACTTTTCTTGCTGTCGTAAATTTTCTGACTGAAGAAAATAATCGTATGCAGGATCACGTGACCGGGCTTTCTGTACCTGCTTTGATGGATTATCTACAGCGGGCCCATTCGTATTTTCTGGATTTTCAGTTGCCTACCATACGCCGTAAGTTGATTAAGGCTATAGACTTTTCATCTCAAAATGAAGTATCGTTTCTGATACTCCAGTTTTTCGATGACTATGTAGGTGAGGTCAGAAAACACATGGAGTATGAAAATGAGAAGGTCTTTACCTACGTACGCGGCTTATTGAACGGTGAACGTTCCGCCCAATATAATATAGGAGTCTTTGCGCGTCATCACGATCAGGTAAATGCAAAGCTGACCGAATTGAAAAATATCATCATTAAGTATTATCCGGCCAACGGCGATAATCAGTTGTTGAACGCAACATTGTTCGATATATTTAGTTGTGAAGAAGATTTGGCATCGCATAATCGGGTAGAAGATTACTTGTTTGTCCCTGCCATAATGGAATTGGAAAAGGGGGAAAAATGAAATCTCAGGAAATAATCTTGATAGCTGTGGCAGAAACTTCGGTGATAGTCCGGAGCGGACTGGTTGCGGTACTGAAGCGCCTGCCTGACATGAATATACAGACTATTGAAGTGACATCGAAAGAAGGACTTCAGCATTGTATGGAAGCACATACACCGAATATTCTGATTGTGAATCCTCAGTTCGAAGGGTGGTTCGATGTGGATGCTTTCAAAGAACATTATCCTCATCTGGAAACAAAGATTGTATCATTAATCTGCACTTTTGTAGATGCCAATCAGTTGAAGGGATACGAAGAAAGCATTAATCTGTTTGATGATGTTGAATCTTTGGAGAAGAAAATCTCTGTACTTATGAATTTTGCAGAAGAAGATGATTCCGATCAGGATACACTAAGTCAGAGAGAAAAAGAAATTATCGGTTGCGTAGTACGGGGGATGACCAATAAGGAAATAGCCGAAAAACTCTATATTTCTGTTCATACCGTAATCACCCACCGACGGAATATTACGCGCAAGCTGCAAATTCATTCGGCGGCCGGACTTACTATTTATGCTATTGTAAATAAGCTGGTGGAACTAAGCGAGGTTAAAATGAAAATATAGCGTTCTTATCTGGAATGCTTCTAAAATACCTACAAATAGGTATTGCTGAGATAGGCAAATGACCGTATCTTTGCAGTGTTAGTCATATGAAATTACGTAAAACCACAAAGTAAAAAGTTAGTTATTAGTTGGGTGCACCCTGCGAAGTGATTCGCGGGGTGCACGCGCTTTATCCCTTTGGCTCAATTTTGATACAGTATAGACCGGACATCGCTTACTTTTTTCTTAAAAACCGCATATTTCTTAAACTTTTTCATTTTTCTTTTTTTGTTTATTCAATGATAACGCATACCTTTGTTTATACAGAAACAAAATAGGTAAAATGATGAAAGTAGGATTATTTATTCCCTGCTATATCAATGCCGTTTATCCCGAAGTTGGAGTTGCTTCATATAAGCTCCTTAAAAGTTTGGGGGTAGATGTAGACTATCCGTTAGACCAAACCTGTTGCGGACAGCCTATGGCGAATGCAGGGTTCGAAAATGAATCGAAAGAATTAGCAAAGCGATTCGACCGGTTATTCGAGAGTTATGATTATATAGTTGGACCTTCTGCCAGTTGTGTAGTATTCGTGCGCGATCATTATGGCAATCTGCTGGAAGGAGAAAAACATCGTTGTGCCAGCGAAGGCAAGATATACGATATCTGCGAGTTTATCCACGATGTGGTGAAGCCGTCTTCTTTTCAGGCTTCGTTTCCTCATAAAGTAAGTATTCAGAACAGTTGTCATGGAGTGCGTCTGATGAAACTTTCTTCTCCCAGTGAACTGAACATACCTTATTATAATAAGCTACGCGATTTGCTGTCGTTGGTAAAGGATATCGAGATCGTAGAACCCGAACGTCCAGACGAATGTTGTGGCTTTGGCGGTATGTTTGCCGTAGAAGAACATGATGTTTCAGGGCAAATGGGTCGTGATAAAGTAAAGCGTCACATGGCGACTGGAGCCGAATATATTGTAGGAGCCGATGGCTCTTGCCTGATGCACCAAAACGGTATTATCTCGCGTGAAAAGCTTCCTATAAAGACCATTCATATTGTTCAAGTATTAGCTGCAGGATTATGAGTACGAAACATTCAAAAGCTGCCGGAAAGTTTCTGGAGAATAAAGAACTGGCAGCATGGCACGATGAAACATTGTGGATGGTTCGTGCCAAGCGTGATAAAGTGAGCAAAGAGGTTCCTGAATGGGAACATTTACGTGATATGGCATCTGCCATAAAGATGTATAGCAACAGCCACCTGGATCAGTTGCTGTTGGAGTTTGAAAAAAATGCCTTGGCCAACGGAACTTATGTATATTGGGCGAAAGATGCCGATGAATATTGTTCCATTGTCTATAATATATTGAACGGACATCAGGTGAAGCATTTTATCAAAAGCAAATCAATGCTGGCAGAGGAATGTGGACTGAATGAATTTCTTGAGAAGAAAGGTATAGAGGTCGTAGAAAGTGATTTGGGAGAGCGTATTCTTCAGCTGATGCATAAACGTCCGAGTCATATCGTACTTCCTGCTATCCATGTTAAGAAAGAAGAAATCGGAGAGTTGTTCGTCCGCGAGATGGGAACAGAGCCTGGCAATAATGACCAGACCTATCTTACTCATGCTGCCCGTAAAAACCTGCGTCGTAAGTTTATCGAAGCCGAAGCTGCTATGACGGGTGCGAATTTTGCTGTCGCTTCAACCGGAGAATGTGTCGTTTGTACCAACGAAGGCAATGCTGATATGGGAACATCACAGCCCAAGCTTCAGATAACGGCGTTCGGCATGGAGAAGATTGTGCCGGACCGTGATGCACTGGGAGTATTTACCCGTCTGCTTGCTCGTTCAGGTACAGGACAGCCTATTACGACTTATACATCTCATTATCGGAAACCTCGTAAAGGAGGAGAGCTGCATATCATCATTGTAGACAATGGCCGAAGCCGTATTTTGGCCGATCAGGAACATGTAAAAGCCTTGAACTGTCTTCGTTGTGGAGCGTGTATGAATACCTGTCCGGTCTATCGTCGTTCGGGAGGTTATTCATATACTTACTTTATCCCTGGTCCTATCGGTATCAATTTGGGTATGCTGAAGGCACCTCTTCATTACTATGACAACGTATCGGCATGTTCGTTGTGCTATTCATGTCAGAACGTGTGTCCTGCAAAGGTAGATTTGGCCGATCAGATTTATCACTGGAGACAGCAGTTGCATACACTGGGGGTAGCCAGCTCTTCCAAGAAACTGATGTCAGGTGGAATGAAATTCCTTATGTCGCGTCCGGCATTGTTCAACTTCGCTTTAAAAAATGCTCCGATTGTAAACTCATTGCCTCGAGGCATGATATACAATGACTTGAATGATTGGGGTAAAGAACGTGAAATACCTGAATTTGCCAAAGAGAGCTTCAATGAAATGTGGAAAAAGAATAAAGTGAAATGAGTATGAGTAGCAGAGAAGACATATTGCAAAGCATACGCCGCAATACCAGAGTGCGTTATGAAAAGCCCGATTTGTCCGCCTTGGAGCATGAAGCTCTTACATACGAAGACAAACTTTCGAAGTTTTGCGAGGTTATAAAACAAGTAGGCGGACAGGCTGTAATACTGAAAGATAAGGAAAATGTCAATGACGTGATAAAGGCTGCATATCCTGATGCCAAACGCATTGCTTCAACAATAAAGGAAATAAAGACAGGAAATACAATACAACCCATTACTTGCAGTACTTTTCACCCGGACGATGTAGAGGAATCGGGAGATCTGGATGGTACTGATGTAGCAATCGTCGATGGACGTATAGGAGTCTGTGAGAATGGAGCAGTATGGTTGACACAAGATGTGGAACAACGTGCCGTATATTTTATATCCGAAGCGCTGGTGATTATACTCGACAGAAACAATCTGGTAAATAACATGCACGAGGCTTATAAGCGAATCGATACAGGCGAATATGGCTATGGCGTATTCATTTCTGGTCCTTCGAAGACAGCCGATATCGAACAGGCGCTTGTTATGGGGGCACACGGAGCCCGCAGTGTTACGGTAATTCTGGTTTGACAGTTCTCTTTTTGACCTGAATAAAAGCTTGCCCTATTCACATAGAGCAAGCTTTTTTATCATATAGGAAGAAAGTTTATAAAGAGATTATTTTGAGTGTTTCTGCATTATATGTTTAGCGTATACATAATATAGCAATCCACCACAGGAGATTCAGTACAATGATTCCTCCGATAATGGCACATATGGTTCTTGCTGTATTTTTCTTGTTTACTGTGGTACTTTCCATAATATGTTCCTCGCTATATTTATGTTCGATTTGCTGTATCATCATAATTATTTTTGTTAGTCATCTTTAAAATGAATGATACAGGCAAATACTGCACTGGGCGGAAACGATTTTTCTTATTTTAAGCCTTGTTAATTATCGGGAAGCTAAAATCCTTTATTTGTTCTTAAACAGTTGCACTTTTGCACCGAAAGAAAAGCGAAGTACATCTCTCATGGTCAGACTCCGGTTGGTCGCTTTGCTGATGATATACAGCTCGCAGGTACTGACCTCGTAAAATAGAGAGATATGTTGTACTATACTGTTTTTCAGATTGAAGTTCATACGTTGCCCGATAAAGATATACGGGCGAATTTTCGTACTGAAATTATAATATCGGTTAGGATAGCGTCCGGGTTCCTTCTCCCAAAACTCTTCTCCGGCAATGGTGGTAAGATACATTCCGCAGTAAAAAGGCTCCAGTGCCCAATGCTTGTCGAAACTCATGCTCCACGGTATGTAGTTTTGCTTTACTGTCAGTGTAAGAAGGAAATCGCTGGCATATTTAGCAGGCAGATATCCGAGCAGAACATCTGTTTCCCATTGCCTGCGTTTACCATAGTCCCAACCTACACCGGTAGACAGTACTCCCATACCACCGGCATATTGCATTTTTACGTGAGTAGGTTTCATTCGTTCCCATCCTTCATATCTTAAGTGTATACGTTTGTCCCATCTTTTAGTATCGGAAACCTCTTGAGGTTCATCTGTTATAGCAAGCAGACTGACTGGGAAAGCCAGCAGGAGAGTCAGTAAATATTTAAAAATTGACCAGTTCATAATCGTAACCGTTTGGGGTGATAGAAAAATAAATATAGCTCCGCTTGTTTATGGAAGGAGCAGAATAGTACATAATGCCGTCATCGAAAAACTCATTTTCATTAAAGCTGTGTACATGTCCGTACACGCAGAATTGCAAGGACGGGAACTGAGTAATGTAATACTGGAATACTTTTGCTATATTGTTATTGAACTGTTCAGAGTAAGGAGGTGCATGCATTGCCACTACTGTCTTTTTTGTTTGAGACGGAACGTGTTTCAGTTCATCTTCTAGAAACAAAAGGTTGGGAACAGCTTCCGAATAATCAAATTCCAACGCATTCGTATTCAGGCATATAAAATGAGTATCTCCAGCTGTAAACGAAAAATTCTCATTGCCGAAGATCGTATTGAACACTTCTTTTCCGGTAGCAAGACAGTCGTGATTACCTAGTAAGCATACATAAGGAACGTTCAGTCGGTTCAAACGGTCACGTTGTTCTTCGAATTCCATTTTCATACCGAAATCGGATAAGTCGCCACAGTGTATTACGAAATCGATATCATTTCGTCCGTTGATTGCATTTACTGCATCTTCCGTTTCGTCATACCAGCGCTGGGTATCGCTGATAAGTGCAAACGAGATACTTTGCTTCCCGGCTGTACTGGCTTCTATCGACTGAATGTTCCTTTCATTAATATTAGTTTCTCCCTCTATGTTTAAATCGTAGGGGTGATATTCTATCATGTCGCATCCTGTCTGGACTATGATTGTACTTCCAAGTAAAAAGCAGCCCAACAGGCTATGCAAGACATGGATATATTGCTTTTTTTTGAACATATATTTTTGTTTTTCTGTTTGTTATGCAAATGTTGCCATAAAATATCACATTGCGATAACTGTTTATACAGAAAAACTGTTCCAATTTGCTGAATATCACCCAAAGACCTGTTATTTTTCTATAACGAACTTGTACATGGTATGGCTTTGGAATATTTCTCCCGGAGCCAATGCTGTAGAAGGAAACTGCGGGTTGTTCGGGCTGTCCTGAAAATGACATGTTTCGAAACATACGGCTCCTCGGAACGGATAATAGATGCCGTTCTTACCTTCGACCTTGCCTTTCAGTCCGTTTCCTGTATATATGTGGACTGCTGGTTCGGTAGTATAAATTTCCATTTTACGTCCACTTTTTTCATCATATATCCATGCTGCCGGGCGAGTATCATCTCCTGGATGGTTAAGTGCCCAGGCATGATCGTAACCGTTCACTACATGCAACTGTCCATAGTTGTCGTTTATATGTTCACCTATTGCATGAGGTTGTTTGAAATTCAGTGGAGTGCTTTCTACGGGCCAGAATTCTCCTGTTACGCATTTCTTGCTGTCGTAAGGAGTGAAATAGTCGGCATCTACCCACATGGTCTGATTTTCTACGCTGCTGTTCAGGTTTCCCGATATATTAAAGAATGAATGGTTACACAAGTTAAGAACGGTAGGTTTATCCGTGGTAGCCTTGTAGGATATATCTAACGCATCATCTTCAGTGACTGTATAAGTCAGCTCTATATGCAGATTCCCTGGAAATCCGTTTTCTCCATCGGGAGAAAGATAAGTCAGTGTAACAGACGAGGGAGAGGTTTGTCTGGCTTTCCACATTCGTGCACCAAAATTCGGATTGCCTCCATGAGCGGTATGTCCGTCAGCGTGATTGGCTTGCAAGTGGTATTCCTTACCATTCATTGTATATCTAGCATGCAGGATACGTCCGATGTATCGCCCCACGGTAGCACCATAGTTTTGTGACTGGCTGGTGTAGCTGTTTATATCAGAAAAGCCGCATACTACATCTTCCATTTTTCCGTTACGGTCGGGAACCATGAGGGATACTACCCGTGCACCATAGTTGGTAATACATGCTTCAACACCATTTTTGTTGTAGATCCTATACAAACAGGTTTTTTCTCCGTCTACCTTTTGTTGGAAATGAGCAGAGTGTAATCCTGACGAGGAGATAAATTTGTTTCCGCCACAGGAGTTGAACATGCAGGCAAAAGCCATACAGGCAAGGATATATACAGATTGTTTCATACGTGTTTATATTGGTTTGATATAATGTTAAGCAATGCTAATAAAAAATATGCTGATATTTTCCTGAAAAGAAGGTGATATTTTGAAAAAAATTGTACAAATTTTTATTGAAAGATTACCTTCTTTTGTTAGATATTTTATGAATAGGGATAAATCGGTTTATCAGAAGCTTAAAACAAATCGCTTATTTGGAGTAATTTGTTTATTATCAGATTAGTAAGGCGGCTGCAAATCCTAAAAGAAGGATTAACGGAATTAAGTCTACCAAGCTGATGCACAATCCGGCAATGGCTAGTCCGCGGGGAGATTTGAATATGCCGATAAACGAAAAAATAAATCCCAGCAACCACAATATCCAGTTGAGTACAGGTACCCAGCATCCTAAAAGCGCCAGCAGAGCCAGTACAAATCCGGCAGTTCCCAGACCGTTCGATTTTCTGGATTCTTCCCGAATGATAATTGTTTGGTGTACGGGATTGCCCGACATCTTTTCTTGATTTTCCATAATATTAAGTACAGTCCTTCAGTCCCGAAAAGACATTTAAGTAATACAAAAAGCGTGGAACTGCAATCTCTTTATTTACCGGAGGTTATAACGCTTTTAAAAGTTATTCCTTGATACCGCCGGAGCGATACAGAATTCAAAAATACGAAAATATAATCAATTTATGCTTTATCCTGCGAATTTATTGATAGAAGAGAAATATTATAAAAAAAGATACTCCTGATGAACACTTTCAGCAGGAGTATCACAACACAAAAACTAAACTAGACTTAACTAAACTATTCAAATAAGAAGTTTCACAACTTCTGTTCTTATTATGTACTCTACAAATATAGAGGTTATATTTAGAAGTGACAAGCCTTTGCGCAAAAAACTTCAAAATGTGCAGTAAAAAAAAGTTAAATAATAGCACTCTGACTAAACAATATGTTCATTAACATAATTTTGAAGTTCCTGTTTGTAACTGTCAGAGATCGGAATATAATCTTTTCCGAATACGATTCGTCCTTTGTCGATAACTTTTATTTTCTGTTTCTGTACGATAAAAGACCGGTGTACACGGATAAACTGGTTGGCCGGAAGCTTTTCTTCCATGACACGCATGCTGACCAATGACAGGATAGGTCTGTCTTCATTCTCAAGATGAATTTTGATATAGTCTTTCAGACCTTCTATGTATAATATTTTGTTAAGCTCTATTTGTATTAGTTTGTAATCACTTTTTACGTATATATAGTCTTTTTTATTCTCGTCTGAATCTCCTTCCGTGCTTTGCTTATCTGCTTTTTGCTGTAGTTCAAACCATTTTACAGCTTTATTGATAGCTTCCATAAAATCGGAATAGCTGATGGGTTTCAGCAGGTAATCGAGGGCATTTACCCGATAGCCGTCGAGTGCATATTGGTCGAAAGCTGTAGTGAAAATAATTCGTGTGTCTTCAGATACCATGCGTGAAAACTCCAGCCCGTTGAGTTCAGGCATCTGGATATCCAGAAAAAGTACATCTACCGGATGATCGGGTAAATACTTCATGGCTTGTATGGCACTGGAATAACTGCCGGAGAGTTCCAGAAAAGGTGTCTTTTTTATGTAACTTTCCAGAAGCCCGAGTGCTAGGGGCTCATCGTCTACAATGGCACATCTTAAGTTCATATTTATTGATTTTGCAAAAACATTAATATATTGATAATCAACCACAACAAGTAGATATATAATCTATGCGTAACAAATTCACAACAAATAAATAGAGAAATGTTGTTCTTATGGTAGAAGATAGGAATTAACAGCATGGAAGTTCATTACCATTATGAATGGGAAGGCGACAAGTCTCGACTTCCCTAAATTTTTGATTTAGGCATGGCATTTCGTTTCTTTCCACGGAACAACAACCCGGAAGTTGTGCAATTTCAAATATTTGTGCTACCTTTGCAACTGAATTAAGCAATGCAATCGTTTCAATGAATACAGTGACATACAAGATGCCTTGTGGAATTTTGGAAACTGAATCGCAGACAGTCAAATCAGGGCAGGATAAAAGGGATTGGACGCAATACTCACGGGCTATTGCCGTCCTCATGTCAAAGCGGATGTCTGAACTTGGTTTGACACAGAAAATGCTTGCCGAAAAGATGAACTGCACCCAGCAATATATATCCAAGATGCTGAAAGGACAAAAGAATATGTCATTGGAAACCATTTGCAAAATAGAAAACACATTGAGTATCGAAATTATCAAAGGTCTGAACGAAAACGAGTAATAAATCAGGACAATGGCGAAAGAAAGGGAAAATACAAACGGCATAGCAAACGAATCGGTCATAAATTGCGACCAGTTGCCCGAAGTAACCAACATTCAACCGATGATTAGAATAATCAGAGGGAAACAGGTTATGCTTGATAGGGATTTGGCAGCAATATATGGAGTGGAAACCAAACGTCTGAACGAGCAGGTAAAGCGAAATATCGAACGTTTTCCTGATGATTTCATGTTTCAACTTACCAAAGAAGAGTTTGAAGAATGGAAGTCGCAATTTGCGACATCCAAATCCATCACTATGGGAGCGAGAAAATTACCATACGCATTTACCGAAAATGGTGTCGCCATGCTTAGTAGTGTACTTCGTTCCCAAACAGCCATTGAAGCCAATATTCGCATTATGAGAGCCTTTGTGTTCATGCGCCGCTTTATTGCGGCCAATGCCCAATTATTCCAAAGGCTTGAGACTATAGAGTATCACCAACTGGAAATGAAACAGCATCAGGAAGTGACCGACAGACGCATCGACGAGGTTTTCAAGCGTTTGGATGCCGACGTTCCTCCTGTGCAGGGCATCTTCTATGACGGGCAGGTGTTTGACGCTTACCGTTTCGTGTCTGATTTAATTCGGAAGGCTGAACAGTCCGTTGTGCTGATTGACAATTATGCGGATGATACCGTGCTGACTTTGCTTGATAAAAGAAAGGAAGGAGTATCAGCCACTATCTACACGCAGCGTGTCAGCAACCAGTTCCAACTTGATGTTGACCGCCACAACGCCCAATATCCGCTTATCGAGGTAAAGCGATTCAACAAGGCACACGACCGGTTTCTGCTCATAGACAATGAAGTGTACCACATAGGGGCTTCAATCAAGGATTTGGGCAGAAAATGGTTCGGGTTCACCCTCATGCGTGACATTACGGCAATAGAACTCATCAACAGGATTCAATTTTAGTCCGGTTTGGCTTCCAAAGAACGTATCAGCATAGTGTGAACTTAATCAGTCTTTTTCGTCTGTTGCACCAGTTTTTGGTGTTGTTCGTGCAGTTCGGGGAAATGTCTTTTGATGAACTGGCCGAAGGAACAGTCGTTGAACCCGAATCGTCTTGCCAGCGATTTCACGCTTTCGGTTGTCGTAGCATAAAGGTGCAAGGCCTCCTTGTATTTTCCCATGCTATGGTTTGCCATAGAACGACCGCTTTCTGTTTTGACCATACCTTGCCGGGCATAGAGTTCCGGCTCATGCTCTTTCAAGTATTGCCTGAAACATTCAGGATGCAAACCAAACTCGGCGGCGACCTTTGCCGTAGAAAGCCCGCCTTCTTTCAGCCGGGCGATGGCTTCAGCGTATTTGGCGGCGGTGGCAGGGTTGTATCTTCGCACGGATGACCAGTCCACCGGCTTGCCTTCCTCGTAAGGGATGCCTTTCCGCCCGCAAACCAAATCCTTGTGCCAGGTTTGCAGGTATTCGTAAAAGCCTTTAATCGATACCCCCGTCTGTTTGGCTGTTTTCCGGGCGGACATAGGTGTAGTGCGGTACAAGTGTAGTGCCTCCGCATATTTCCCAACGATTTCCGGAGTAGGAGCATGAAGTGTCCCACGTCCCGTTATCTTGCCTTTACATTGCTGTTTCAGTGCCTGCTTACGTATCTTGATGCGGTTTTCCACTAATTCCTTGTGATAGAATATCAGGTGCTGTTCCAATCCGGAATAGGAGACATTGCACCTCTCGGCTGCATCTTGTACAGTGATGTAACGGTCGGCTTGCAACATCTCCACCGCTTCGGCATACTGTTCCTTGCACCACAGGCGCGTGCAGCGGGGCAGGCCGTCGTCCAGTCCCAACCGTTGGCGTGCCCTCTCGCGGAACTCCAGCACTTCGGGATAATGCGTCCTCAACTGACGGCCGAGGTTCGTGCCGCTCAATCCGAACTCACGGGCTATCTGCGATACGTTGTAGTCTATATAGTCCATGCTGTCGCACGCCGCAATAGCCTCCTTATACTTGGCATGTGTTTCAGGACGCTACCCCTGCCGCTGGTTCATCTTTATATCAGCGGCTTCCTCCGGACTGCACCTGATGCCGTTGCGTTCCAGCATCAGATGCCGGTGGTAAGTATTGACATAGCGGGAAAATCCGCTGAGAGAGACTTCGCACCACCGGCATATATCGACAGTGGAAAGGTCGGACGTGGCATATAGTTCCAACGCCGGACGGTATTTGGCTTCAGTCTCAGGCTTGTAGCCTCTTTGCCGGTTGCATTTATGTTCTTTTAAGGCCATATTGAAAATAAGAATTTTCTCTCATAATCATGGATCTACCACACAACGAACGAAACAAGCATCCGAGCCATCGCTTCTGATCAGGTTGCCCTTGCTGATAAAATTGAAATCAAATGAGAAATAGTTGATATCCCATCCCAGGCTGACACCGTCCGTCGGCGTAAAGTAGTTTTGAGGAATTTCCGCATTTAACCAATAGATGCCTCCCGGTCGTTTGTACAAATCGTAAAACAACGGACGTTCCACGGGACTGGGATATAATTTTGTTCGGCCGGCAGCATATCTTAATACTCCATTGATGGTTTCAGGATCTCCCCAAGTAGCAGGATAGCTTTGTTTTCTGTGTCCGTAGCCGGAGGCACCAATGGGGAAAAACAGATTTTTACCCGTTTCGCTGTTATACGCAAAACAACCTCTCATTCCACGTCCTGACTTATTATGCTCATAGTTATAGCCGTAAACTTCTACGATATCATCAGCCGTCTCCGTGGCATCATCTCCATACAATACACCGTATCCCTGCTCTATATAACTATACTTCCTCAATTCCCAGAAGTCTGCGCCCGTAGCCACCCTGGCATTCGCCATTTGAGGATTACCGAACCCATCGGTCGTATTACTATGAATAATGTCTGTCCACACCATTTTATCTCCGGTTGCCGCATTGGTAAAGCCATCTTCAGGATATATTTTGAAATCTCCCGGTGTAATATTTATCCACGGCTCACGCGGATTTTTATTACTCAATGCGTCTATCGGATGACTCCAATTTCCGAATTTGAACAGCGATCCTTCGTCCAACGGATTGGAAGCCAATTCGCTTGTAGTCTTCATATTCATAGCATACCACTTCACTCCGTTTGTAACCAAATCGTCAGGTTTGTCACCTTGCCGCACGAAAATCAGATGCTGGCAGGTATAATTGTGATATTCCACGCGGATAATAGCATAACGGTTCTCTGACGGGTTATCTGACGACTGCTCAAAATTCACATTGAAATCAATTACGCTGCCGGTTTTACCATATATGGCTTTCCCATATTCCGGATCGTCCTTCAACTCCGTTGTATTAGGGTCAGTTACCGATAAAGTAATCCCTTTTCCATTCGTTTCCTTGACGACATAGGCTTTCCATGGTCCTTCAGATTGGAATGTTTTGAACATTTGTTGATCTTCTCCCGGCAATCGTTTCAACACGACATGAAACGACTTATTATTTTTGAGAGATCTATATATACCCTTCGGATTCACAACACGACGTACCTGGTATATCGGGACTTCATTTTCGAAGATTTTATCCAGCCCTTCCAGCTTGGTAGTAATCTTGACTCTCGCCTTTCTCTGATATGCCACGTAAGGATTGTTTCCCGTGTATCCGGTCGTTGATATCATCTGCTTGGCGCGCGTGTACATAGGAATATAGATGTTGTATGTATTTGCTTCCGTGGGGTGTTTTTCTACACGGTATTTATCGTCTGGTTCTGAATTCTCCGTCGTGAATTCCTTGGAAGTTATGCCGCCAGGCAAAACAAAATCTTTATATTCACGTTCTCCACGTTTGGGAACTTTGTTGTAGTATTGCTCATTTGATCCGATTCTATTTTCATATAAAACCGTTTCCGTTGTTTTATGTAATGACAGAAAACCGTTCCACGGTGCTGCAACACCATTCGGAGCACCCGTGTAATAAATATCACTGCTGGCATTATAAGGTGCCCAGTTGTTTTCCAAAATTTCCGCTTTTATGTATTCTATCTTTCGGCCTCCCGTGTTCACCTTGATGGGATACATCATGGAATGGTTATACAAGTATGAGATATAATAGGGCTCGGGAGTCATCACACCCGGTTCCGGCTCTTCGTACTCGATATGCCAATCTGCTTCATTGGCGAAGTTTTTGAATTTCAATGTCAGCTTGTAGTGGCAGTTACGTTTGGCGTTATAGTCATTTGTCTCGTTCTGTCCCAGCATGAAACGATAGATGATGTGCCCGTTGCCCAATCTCTCGGAATTGTTGGATATGTAGTGCGCATGTACTTCGATGTATGTACCGTAAGGTACGGCGTCTTTTAGACGGTAATTCCATTCCTTATTAGGGTCTTCTGGCTTGTTTGGTAATCCCGGAAAGTCAAGTATTCCATTATTGTCGGCATCCTGCCGTTTGTCGGGCATAGTAACACCTGCGCCCTGCATATTCTCGTAAAAATACAGCGCGGGAGCTGTTTCATCGTGAGAACCGAAATGGGGGCTACCTACCGTGACACGATGATCCGCACAACCTTCCCCGTATTCAAAATCTTCTGCCATATCCCCTTCATGATAGGTGATGGTTTCTCCGTCGGACATATCCGGTCCACTTCCCGGCATGTCCAAGGTATATCCTTCTCTCCCCACGTTATTATCCTTTCCCAAATAACATTGTGAAGGAATATCTTTAATCTGTACGGATTGGATATAGATAAATACACCCTCTTTCAAGTTGCTACCATCGAATGCAACCGTCACTTTCGATGCCGCACGGCGCAACCACGCATGGAGTTTTACGCTTTTTTCATTCACTATAAGAGACTCGTCATCCGCAGATAGAGCCGGTGCGGAGCTTTTTGTAAAGAAGCCTATCATCTGACCATTTTTTGCCACGTTTTCAGAATCCCATGTGAGGGGAATACCCTTGAGTCCGTCCACTGTCTTTATGGCTTCGGAATAAGCCGAATTTGTAAGCAGGTCGGGAATATTTGCCACGGCATACATATAATACTTGCCGAATCCGATTTCTTCCGGCAGCTTGAAAGTGGCACGTTTGGTACTTGTTTCCGCGCTGTTTCCGTTTTCCGCATCACTATCATTACGGTTTTCATCGGATACGGTATATCCGTCTATCTTCCACTTTTCTATGAGATTCTTGTCTTTATCATACAACAAAACATGCAGGCTGCTGATATCCTTCAGTGCGTCTCCGGCAGCCCTTGTCCGGCTCAGTGCCGAGGACATAGGTTTGAAATCCAGCGTGGCGGATATGCTCGCCTTGCCTTCGCCTATGATTTCTTGCTTCATAAATTCATCATAGCAACTTGTGACGGTTGCTATCATCAGAAAGAGAATGATATGTCGTACAAAATGCTTCATATAACACTTATTTATTGTTTTACAATCCGAATTCCGGTTCAAGGTTTACCTCGCTATATGGAATCACATCCACTACAATTTCGTTGCTGTTATACATGGTTATGTTCACCACAAGATGGGTGTTGCGGAAGAGTGCCTTCAACTTATCGAGTTTGCAGACGAAAGGTTCAGCCCTTCCGGCTATTTTGATTGTCAAGATGTACTCCTGTTCTGTTGCTCCCGCTTTGAGATTTTTACTTTCGGGCAGGTAGAAAACGGGAACATCACTTGCCACGCCCGGTTTTGAATTATCCGGGTAATCTATATCAACTGTCGGTTTCCCAATTTTAAGCCCTTCATGGGTATAGACTTTTGCCGTAGTTTGTTCCGGCAGTCTGTAGTCCGTCAGCCAACCGAACCTGTTTGTGGCTGCATCGCTATCCTCGTTTGAGGCATCGGAAACTGCTTTCAGCCAATCTATCCAAGTGGGGTATGGTTGGTTGGTTTCAAGGTTTAGAATTTTAGGGTAGCTGCTGACATGTGCCATCAGAAAGTTCCGGTCTGCATGGCTCGCTATGGTGAAGTTTTCCACGGTTACTTCCTCGCCACGCCAGTTCTTGAAGTTCACGGTGAACTTGGTGGCAACGCGCACCACATAGAACACCCCGTCGAAATTCCCTTTCTCAGGGAAATCTATCTCGTACATGGAGGACATCGGGATGGGTTTCCCGGCAGAATAGTCCGGGGCGAAGTAGAGGCCGTTCACCGCGTCTTCAAAACCGGACATACCCTCCACATAGGTGTGGAAGAATGCGGACAACGTACTATTTACATCCGCTACGCCTTCCACTGCAGACACGCTCTCCTCATTGGCGAAGAGGTATATCTTTTTCTTCTCGTCGGGTGTCACCTTGAGCAGGATGGCTCTCTGTACTTGTGCACCGTCCAGAGAATAGAACTTGTTGTGCTCCACCGTCCCGTTTTCATGCAGGACAATGACGCGCACGCTGTGCATCTTCTCATTGTCGGGCAGCGTTGCCGTTCCCGCCCTCGTCAGCCCGACAGGCTCTATGTTCAAATACAGGATAGCTTCCGAAATTTCCTCCGGCAAGGATTCTTCCCGACTGCTGCACGCCACCATAAAAGGCAGTGCGAATGCCGCCAGGCAGACTACAATGCTATGTATAATGCTCGTTTTCATCAGTTAAATCCTTCTATCTGATTATTCAATATCAACATTATTCAGTACCACACGCCATGACAGAATCTGGATGACGCAGCTGACCCAGTTGTGATCCTCGTCGAGAAAGAGGGTCATCACGCACTCGTCCAGACGGTCGAGGTACTCCCTCTCGTCCATCGGGTAGCGGTATTCATTTTCGTAGTACTCTTTTCCCATCAAGGCATAGTCTATCACGGGGATGCGCGCCACTTTCTTGCCGTCTTTGGTATCAATGGCAAGTATCATTTTCTCACGGTGTGTCTCTATCAGGCGGCCCACGGTGAAGTCGGCAACGAGTCCTTTCACCTTGCTTACGGCACTGTTGCCTTCCCTGCCGATGCCGGCCTCGACATTCTGTATATCCCAAGGGCGGTAGTTGATGTTCTCATCGGCCAGCAGTTCGTTGTCGTACGCCATAAGGCCGTTCTCATCATCTATCCGGAAGATGAAGTCTTCCTTATTCACATCTACTCCCGACAAGTGCTGCAGGATGACGCGGACATGGTTGGTGTTCTTCGTCAGGGGCATGGTGTAATCGTAACTGCCACCATCAGCGTTGACGGGCAGCGATACATCCAACGTGCCGTGGAAGAGACGATACAAGTGTTCCTCACTGTATGCGCCCGATTCATCGTGCTGACGGTTCAACGTACACTGCAACTGCTCCATACGGGTCTCGCCCACACGGGCTTCGGGTACGGAGAATGATTCGTCACGCTCGCCGTCGTTCTGCAGCCCGCACCATGCCAGCAACTTGTAGTCACCGGGGGGCAGGTCGAGCAGCATCGAATAGTCTTCCGCTGTTCCCGGAACAATCTGTTCCGCTTTCTGCCATGCCAGCACGCCCGACCGGTCGAAGGCGTACAGATGGACAGACGAAACCTCGTTTGCGAAAGCGTCCGCCCACTTCAGGTTCATGTCGTAACGGAATTTGAGGCGGTAATACACCGAACAGTCACCTTCTTCCTCGTAAATCCAGCTGTCGCAGGACGAAAAAGACAACAGACAGACCAAAGCCGTGCAGACCTTCGCTGCCACATTCCTTATCAATGCCCGAATATTCATATCGTTTACTCTTTCTTTTATTATACAGTTTATACCAGTGTTGCTTATCTTATATATAGTGTGCGGAATTTCCGCATCCTTGTTTTCTCGTCAAGTGGGATACCTGTCTTCTGCATTCAGGTTTCCGATGCCACACCTCCCTTGTGTACCGGTGGGCGGGTACTGTATAGGTTATGCTGTTTTTATTGATATGTGCGTGGGAGACGGGAGCCGCCTCCCACGCACATACATTATTATATTAGTTACGCCTTCGGGCGTTCGGGGGTATATTACCACACCAGTTCATAGTCTTCATTAACAAGACGCCAGGACAGGATGTTGATTTGAGCCGCGATGTAATGATCATTTTCCTCGGGCGTCTCGGGATAAATTATCTCGTCAGGTTTGTAAACAGGAGTACCGAGACCGGCAATCTTTTGCACGTTTACACCATAGATATGGTTACGGACTACACCATTAAGGCCATTCAGATGCATGATTTCTTTGTAATAGTATGTCATGCCGGAGTTCCAAACCAAAGCCCTGTCGACTATTGTTTTGTCCGCAAGTTTGCCGTTAATTACCGTGGCTGCATTTTCAATAGCCGCTCCTCCTTGCAAAGAGGTGAACCATGTTTTACCGGCAGCTTCATCTGTCAGCTGGGCATACACATAACAGTTGTTCTTGCTTTCCTCGTTCTCTAGCTGGGGTGCAATTACAATCTTAAGGTCGCCGGTACCGATTTGTTCTCGTCCGCCGTTTTTTTCGTAATAGTAATTAGAACCACTGGCACTCAGTTGATTAAGGATGCTCTTTTTCAATTCGGTGAGGTTCTCAGTTTCCGTTTCAGACTCAGTATCGGCAAAATGAACCCCAAGGTGTCTTACAATAGTGAAAGCATCGCCGTTTGCCTTGCAAAGTTTACCCTTAAGGATAAATTTTGTACGTTCCGTAGCCTGACCTGCTGCACCACCTATGTCTGTCAACTGGGCATTTTCATTGGTGTACAATACATTGTCTTTACCAAAAGATGTGCTGATATCGTTATAACTGTGATACCGGTTCGTGGCAGTCATTGAATTGATGGCCCAGAAACTACGGTATGACGTGTACCACCAAGTCCCTTCCCATTCGGTATTGATTTTCTTGACCAGCCTTCCTTCGGAGGTTTCGGCAGTCAGGCCCCAACCGTCGAGCTGCAAATAAACCTGCTCTCCTCCAACTTTGAGGTCTTTACCGTCCTTATCCTTCAATGCCAGTTTGTTATCGGTGAAGCCCATATTGGCATCCAAGGTGACCCTTACCTTTGCCACGCTGCGCTCCACATAGATAGTGACGGGGTTAGCTATGGCATCTGCCTCCGTCTTACACAAGTTCTCATCCTTTATGAGGGTCGTACTGAAGTCTTCACCTCCGCCTCCGACGGAATTGAACATCACGAATCTGCCTTCTGAGGTAAGACCGTTTTCTCCGGAAGTGGCGTAATCAGCGACAACAGCCTTCAATTCGGAAAGGCTCTTTGAATTGTTATCCAAGCCAGTGGGATTCAGCACGGCCGCTATCCTTTGGGGAATCCCGTCGCCAGCCTTGGTGTTGATGACAATCGTGGCCTTGAGCTTACTCTCAATGTCATCCTTATCGTTTGTGCCATCTGACTGATCCGGATTTTCAGTATCTTTACTTGGAGTCCAGTCATAGTAGTTTACATAACTATTGTTTTGAAGTTTAACGTTGACGGCACCACCGACCCCGTTGAAGAAATAGAAACGGACACTGTTAACTTTGTTTTCGAATCCTTCACCATCCTCATAGCCGGCAGCGGCACGCGTACCCGCCACATCGGAGGACACCAGATTTACGGCCATATAACTGGTATTGGCCTCACCGTTACCGTTGTCCTCACCGTTAGGAGCAATCTCCTCCTGTGAGCATCCTGCCATGAACAGGGATGCCAACATAGACATGAATAAAAAATTCCTTTTCATTGTGGATAAATTAAAATGTTTGATAATAAGTTTTTTCTCTCTTGGTTTATATGATTGACCGGATGTCATTTCTGCCTCTCGTCCAGCTCTTTCAGCGTGAGTGCAGCCTTTTCCAGCCCCATCTCTTTCGCCTTGGTCAGATAGCGGCGTGCTGTGTCGATGTCGTCTTCACGCACAGCCAACGCTCCCCGTGCATAGACGGCCTCGGCAGAGTCGCCCGCCTTGTTGAGATAGCGGCGTGCCGCTGCAAAATCGTCCCTGCGGATGGCGGCATTGGCGGCATTAAGGTTCGCCACTTCATCGTTGGGGAACATGCGCACGGCTGTTTCAAACACATCGGTAAACTCGTCCGTGCCCGGCTCATACTTTCCGGCAACGAGGTAGAACTCGTTCAGGCTCAGCTTCTGCGGCCGCTCTTCCATGATGCGCTTTATCTCCTCCACATCGCTGAACTTGCGGATGGTGTAGTCGATGCGGTAATCCGTATGGCGCAACGCAGGATAGAATTTCTTCAGCATGAAGCGGTACTCGTCAGGGTATGTCCGTTTGATTTTCGCTTCTTTGGCATCCGGTTCCATGTCGCTGTCTATCATTGCCAGAATCTCCGAGCAGTGGGTCATGTCAGACTGTTCCACATAGCGGCGCAAGCCCGCCCAGTCTTCCGGCTCGTAATCGGTCCGGATGACACTGTCCGCAAAGTGGTAAAGTTGCCCTATGTGTTTCTTGAGTGCGGCGGTACGCCCGATTGCAAGGTCGGTATTGTGTTTGTAGGGGCTTTCGGGCGAAGCGAAACCTTTCAGCCACACGGATGTGATGGTCACGTCCTTGTCGCTGCGCACGGAATCAATGGTGGCCTGTATCTTGCCCAGTTCTACCGTGTTGCGTCGGTAATCGGGATAAATCACCGTCCGGTTCACCGGGAAGTCGATGTATGCCGAACCTGACAGCGAGCGGCTCTTTAACACTTCCGCCTTAGGCTGCACGAATACCAGTTCGGGGAAGAACACCTCGCGGTGCCGCCCCAACAATCCTTCGTATTCCGCCAGTATCTCCTGACAGCAGCCCCAGTCGCTGCGGTGGAATTTGAGTGTGGCTCCGTCCATCCAGTTCTCGTATGGAATATGGTTGTCATACTCTAATTGTCCCGGTTTGTCCGATGCCTTGAATGACTTCTCCGTCTCACCCGAAATGGTGCTGATGCCATTCCTTATATAATAGTAATATCTGCGGCGTCCGTAGATGCCTACCGACGGCAGGTCAATCGAATCCGTCCCATTGGCCAGTCGCGGAGTGAGCAATACGGCACGGTTGGAGTTCACATCAAGCTCCGACAAATCTATATCCATCGTAACGGTCAGATACTTGCCATTGCGGTTCATGTTGAAGTTCTCAACAGATACACCGGGCAGAATGTCCTTCGTGTCCTGAGCCACCGCTTCAGACATACCTGTTGTGCCGAGCAGGGTTGCCAGTATGAATATTGTCTTTTTCATTTCACTGTAATTTAGAATAGATAAACCAAGTTAATGGCCGCTTTGGTGAGACCCACGTAGTGATGCGGCTTGTCCGTTTCAATCTTCTTTCCGCATCCGGCACACCGGAAACGGTCGTAACGGGTATAGGAATAACCGATACCTATTTCCGTTTCCAAATTCCAATGCCGGCCAAGTACAAAAGCGTAACCGTATGACACACCGCCTCCGACGAACCACCCCTGATAGCGGGTGTCCTTCAGTTTACGGAAGTCCGTTCCAAGAAAATTCACATTGAGATTGATGCCGCCGACATTATACTGTCCTCCATGCAAATAGGCTCCGAAATAAGAACCTCCAAAGCGGTCACATAGCCAATACCTGACTCCGGGCTGCACTGCCCAATGCTTCCAGCGTTTGTCGTTTGAGAGCGTCCACGCATTGAACTGACCATCCACTTCCAGTGTCCACTTGGGAGCAAGGCCTACCTCCAATCCTATATTCGGATTCAACGCAAAATCTGCGGCCAGATTGGTTTTCACACCCACCTTCTGCGCACAGAGTTCCTGCGAGACACAGGAGACGACCATGATAAATAATAAAAGCGCACGTTTCATTTCCTATTTATATTTATTTCAGTTTCACTCTTTATCGCAACATCTCTCTATAAGAGAAATATGAATACGTGAAATAGGATTTAACTGATTGATAAACAGGAATTGTTCTTCGACAGCGAATGCTGATTTACACAGATTCTGTTAAGTGTAGCAACTATGTAGTTCGAAAGCAATATCCGTTTGATACGGTTATCACCTATAAATCACGCAATTCTTACCATGCAGTCATTCTCTTATAGAGAGAATGAAGCTACTGCCCAACAACTATATATTTTGAGAAGCACTTCTTTTAACCATGTTTCATACGTCTTTCGAAATCCACTCAAAGAAATTGACACCCAAAGCTCTTTCGTTCCCACTATGGAAAATGCGAGTGTGCCCCCGTAAACGTATGTCCATTGATACATCTCCTTTTAAGAGAATTA